>ENA-OYYD01000065-OYYD01000065.1-human-gut-metagenome-genome-assembly--contig:-NODE-65-length-48446-cov-5.614680_pt1 | contig 48446 bp, 50 predicted proteins | sample MGYA00244062_ERZ653446 | MGnify/ENA primary metagenome ERZ653446 (study PRJEB26926, sample SAMN06165031) | human gut metagenome | biome: ENVO:00009003; feature: ENVO:2100002; material: ENVO:00002003...
CCAGCGACCGTCCGATTAACAGTCGGATGCTCTGCCAACTGAGCTACGCAGGAATATTCAATTTTCATCCCGTCCGGAGTTACCCGTTCAGGTGAGCTCCTGCGGCTGGGCTTGAACCAGCGACCGTCCGATATACGGTTCGGGTTCGCTGCCATTGACGTAGGGCTTTTTGCAACAGGAGTAAACAATACACCAGCCTTGCTGTTTCTTCAAATCGGCGTGTCATCGCGCATGTTCACTTTGCAGCTGGTCTTCCGAAGAGCATCGGCCAGAACCGCGCAATAGCATTCCTTGGGAAGTGATGAAGAAGTCACTTCCCTTTTCTATGCGCTTAAGGAGCCCCCATGAGGTATTGGAGCGACAACAGGAAGAGCTGCGAGCACGTCGAGCCACGAGAGGATTGGAAAGAATCCATCGAGAAATGGATCGACTGGATGGACGCCATCGGACGCACGAACGACACCCTGCGCACCCGATGGTACCAGATCGTTCGATTCTCCAAAGCCGTCGATAAAAGCATCACCGATGTGACCGAAGACGACCTCATATTCTATTTGGCCGGCATGGGAACCGAAGGCAGACGCGGGGTACGCAGCTGCGTCAAGGTCTTCTACCAATGGGGCATGAAACGCGGGCTCGCCCACCGCAACCCGGCGGACGAAGTGCCCACCGCGCCCATGACCCTTCCTTCCGGCTGCATCTGCCCCGAGGAGAACATCGAACAAGGACTCGCGTCACCCGACGAGGACGCGCGACTGGCCGTCATGCTGGGCGCGTTCTGCGGCCTACGCCGTATCGAGATGACCCGCATCAACCTGAAGACCGATCTGGAGGAAAACGCCGAGGGCATGGTACTTCACGTCCACGGCAAGGGCAACAAGGAGCGGATACTTCCCGTGCCCACGAGGCTCGCGGCTGCATTGCGGAAACGCACCGGCGTGTGGCTGTTCCCCGGAGACGTGCAGGGCCACTGCGGCGTCGATTTCGTGGCGAAACGCATCAAGACGGCAACCGGATATCCCTCGCACAGCCTGCGCCGCAGATTCGCCACCTGCGCCTACTACCGCAACGGCTGCAACATCGTGCTTGTCAGCCGTATGCTGGGGCACGCCAACATCGCCACCACCATGCGCTATGTTGGCCTCGTGCAGGACGAGATGCGCAACGCCGTGGAATCCACCACCCGCACGGACATGAGACTGACCATGCCCACGAACCAGATCGTCGGAACAACCGGCAGCGTCGCCACATATTCCCTCAGCACCGCGAGAATCGGATGAACAAACGGTATGCGCCGACATGCGCAAAGAAGCATGTCGGCGCATACCGGCACCGCGGTCAGAGGCGTCTGTCCACGTTGGCAGAAGGCATCAGGCCGGACAACATGCCCGTCGGATCATCAGTCATGGATACGGAATCATAGGTTGGATCGATTTTCGTGTTCGCACTATCCACCAGCATGAGGATCCGGTCACGGATACGAGGCTCCACATCCGAATATGCCTCCTCGATGTTGGAGAGGACCAGACCGGCCATGCGCCTGGCCTGGCCGACGACCCGCTCGGGATCGAGGTCGTTTTCCGATGCCAGCTTCTCCCAATGACGGGGCGTCACATCCTTGGCGCCGGCGACGCCGCCGATGCGCATAGGCAGCTCGGCGGACACCCAAGGCCAGAAGGTCGTGGTCAAAACGTCGTACATGGGAGAAAGCCGGATGCCATCAGGAGAGAACATCAGGGAATAGTTCTTCGCATGCGCGTCAACGTTCCCGACGGACACGTTCAGAGCGAGCTGGTCTATCCATGAATAGCAGAGCCCGTCGGACGGATCTGCCCTGTGAAGCATGTGCAGCACGTCCTTCGCCTTCACCGTGTATTTCCGTTCCGGGGGCAGGCCAAGGGACTGAAGGAAATCCTCCGTATGCAACCGGCTCACTTTCCCGCTCTCCAATGGACGGCGGTCGAATCTCTCGATCACGTAGGTACGTTCGCCGGCGAACTCCATGACCCCGGCCTTGGAGGATTCCAAACCGCATAGCCTGACCAGCCGGTTCGAGGCGGCCTCAACGATATCGGCATCCGCCGTGCCCTGTTCAGGTGGTTTGAAGATATGCGTCGAGGGTATCGCCGCGTTGGGCCACGCCCATCGGTCGCCGATTCGCGCGAGCGTGAATTTGGGCTGATTGCCAGCCAGAGAGAAACGCGCATGGGAGTCATGCTGCCACCACGACATAGGAGCCGAACGCGCGGAAGAAATGCGGGAGGCTATATCGTCGTCGGAGGCGAAGGAAACCATCTGGGAACGGGGCACCGGATAATCGTCATGCAAGGAGAACACAAGACCACCGGAGGAATCCGCGCCATCGAGCAGGTCGAAACTATCGGTGCTGGCGGCTCCCGAAGCACGCATCATGGCCTCACGCGCGGTCGGATTGTCCGGAAGAAGGTTCTCCAGGAACCTGCTAGGGGCTTTCCTTGCCCATTTCCCGTCAAGAGGAAGGGAAAGGCTTATGGGCATATCCACACCCTTGGCGTATTCGAGGGAAACATTCCCCTCGGAATCCTCCAGAAACACACCAACAGGAGAATCGCCCATCCATGCGTGCAGCTCCCTCACCGGGCACTCCCGAGACTGGAAAGCGGCAACGCGGCTATGTCTATTCCCAGCGCATCGGCTGCGGGGAACACCGCTTCAATCGGAGCTTCGCCCCGCTGGAGCAGATCATCGGCGAACCGGGGATCGATGCCGGCCCGGGAGGCGAGATCGCCGGCGTTCCAGGAACGGTTCGCCGCCTCTTCCCGGAAGGCGGCCGCGATATCCGATTCGGTGCGGGCGAAAAGAGTCCGGCGTCCACGCGGCGCTTGGAAACGGCTGAGGTAACGCGCGTACTCCAGTTGCGCCTTTGTCGGCTCAGGCGGTTTATAGTCCAGATTCGACATTGCAGGCCTCCTTAACACTTGATTATTCTAGCCTATACAGTCAATCCGGCGGTCTTCGTATCTGGATGTTCCGTCAGTCCCAGCCGTCGTTCTCCAATTCGTCCATGTCCAATCACAATCCTGAAGCGTTCCGATCAGAGGGAACGCGCTCGTGCCGGACCGTCTTCGAGACCGATCCCGTCGATGGCGTTTTCCGAGAAAGGGTTCTCTCTTAATCTGCCGACGATTTCCGCCACGGCGCGCTCTTCCTGATCGACGCATTGGACAAGCTGGGAAATGAACGGCTTGGGATCGCCTGCGACCTGCCATGCTTCCAGGCTTTTCCCGTAACTGCGGCCGGCATCGTGTTTGATTGCTACGGGCCGGTAGCCGGCAGCCATGAGCATCAGATTCAGAATCTGTCGCCCGGTTCGCCCGTTGCCGTCCGCGAACGGATGGATGTTCTCGAACATCACATGGAATCCGGCCGCGTTGAGTATCGGATGGGCTTCGGAGCCATTCACCGCGTCCACGAGCGCTTCCATGTCCTCGTGGATTTCAAGTGGGTCGGCGGTCTTCACGCGGGTGGCGGTGATCCTTGCCATGTATCCGTAAGGGCGGAACCGTCCCCTGAGCGCGGGCTGCATGTCCAACGCTGTGACCTCGTGCAGCTTCTGGATCACCTCGACGCTCAGCGGTCGTTTCTCTTCAGCGAATCGTTCCGCATAGGCCATACCATCCGCAACGCCACGGGCGGCGAAGATGTATCTTGCCGGCGAGTCGGTCGGCACGAACTCGCCCTCCAACACCAGTTCGGTGTCCTCAAGCGTCAGCGTGGATCCCTCGATCGCGTTGGAGTTGTAGACATAGCGGGCCATCCATTCCCTGCGGTAATCCTCAAGCGCGGACTGCTCCACCCCATCCAAGGGGAGCATCCGGCCGAACCGATTCCGGGCGGCGTCGGCATGATGAAACACGTCCGTCATTTCCGGGTCCCCGTTCAAAGAATTCAGGAGGGAGGGAAGGTCCCTGATTTTCTCGGTCAGCGCTGGATTCGGCATATCGGCTCCTTAATCGATGCTTCCACAAGTCTACAGGCGCAAACACGTCACATGGACAGTCCGACGATTGTCTTGCCTTCGAGGAAGTCGCGGAAATAGGCCGTGGAATCATCGTTGCCATCCGATGATTTCTCGGACGGCTCCTGGAGACGCATTTCCTCGACTTCTGCGGCGGTCTGCTTCGTCGTCTGTTCGAGCTGGTCACACAGGCTGACGGTTTTGCCCGTGAAAGCGGCCGCGAGGTAATGCGGGTCAACGTCCAAGGCGATGGCATCGGCGCTTCGCAGGCATTCCCCGGCCTGCTCGATCAGCATCATGGCCTGTTCCACACGCGCCTTGACGCCATCGAGACCGTTTGCCTCAAGTCCCTGTTCCATGGGTTCGTCCGACCATGAGCGGATATCAAGCCGTGGATCAAGCGTGAAATTCACCCCCGCGTCACGCAACGCGAGAACGGCGCTGCGGTAATGTCCGCTCTGCCAGTCCGCTATGAACCGGTCCGCGAGTTCCTTGCCTTGGGCACCGTATTCCCCGACGAGGAATCCGTGCAGCGCCTCCTCGTCATCATCCTCCATGATTGCGGCGCTGACGGCCACATGGTTCCGGCCGTCGTGCGACTCGAAATACAGCATCGTGTCCGGCAGCCGGTCACGGTCCGCGCGATCCAGCAGTTCGCCTATCGTCCGGTCCATTCCCGCCGTGATCTTGTATTCATTGCTCATATCCATATTCCTTTGCCATAGTGTTTTGTCGGTTCACCGGGTCATGCCGTATGGCGATGCCTGTTCGAGGTTCAATGCGTCGGCCGGATCGCAAACGGATGATGCATGGTCCGAATCTTCTCGGCCGGCTTCGTCTCCCATCGTCATGCCGAGCGCTTTCAGGGCATCGTCTTCGTCGGGCGACTCATGGCCTCCGAGGTCGGCCATCGTCCATGCCAGACGGGCCGTATTGAGGGCAAGCCTTCCCTCTTCCGTGCCGGCATAATCCGATATGAGGCCGAGCACGTCTTGGGACGTGTGCTCTTCCAGCCAGCCGGTTCCGATGCGATTGTTGGATCCGATGCCGGTTCCCGCGAACCGGGCATCCTGTCGGGCGCGGGCGTCAGTCACCATGGCCCGCGCCTCGGCGAGGCCGGGAGCCGTCCGCGATCGGACGGCAGCGCTGTCGATGCGGATCGCGCACCGTTCCTCGAACGGGCTCGGCAGATGATAGCGGGCCTTGTCCCGTTCGGTGCATCGGCATGAAGCCGGCGGCATGCCGCATGGGCAGCGGAGCATCACGCCGGCGAGCTGGAAGTCGGCCGGCCAGCGCACCGGATTGCCACGGGTCTTCGTGGATTCCACCTCGCCGGTGTCCATGGGCTTCGTCAATCCCATCAGCGGCCTTGTGGAGAACTCGGTCGCCTCGTCCAGGTACAACACCCCGTGGTTCGCCAGACTCGCATACCCCGGCAGCACGCGGTCCCCGACCATTCCGACGAAGGAGGAAAGATGGAACGGATCCACCAGGGGAGGCAGATCGTCAAGCCCGATGCCGAACGGGCCGGGAACGCCCTTCATGTCCCTGATGCGGACAAGATCCATCGTCTGATCCTCGTCCAGACGCGGGAGCATGGACCGGATGCAACGGACGATGCCATCCACACCGGAACGGGACGGCATATCGGTCCTGACCAGCATGTGGTGACGGCCGGCGGCTGCGGCCATGGCCGCGTCGCGCACCCCGTCGAGGCGCGGGTCGTCGCCCCAATCGGATTGGATGCGCGCGCCGCGCAGATCCTGCATCGAATAATCCGCGCCACGCAGCGAATCCAATCGGGTGGCGGCCTCCGCCAGCGTGACCACCGGATACAGGGTCAATCCCTCCACCATGCGCGCGTCACCCAGATTCTCGTCGGGAATCACCACATGGCGCACGCCCCGTTCGCGGCAGCGTTCCAGCATGGAGACGATGCCCCGGACACCGGTGACTTTCCCACGCTCGCCCAAACCGCCTATCGCCGCGATGCGATCAGACGGACCCAGACCCGCAGGCCGGGTGAAGCCGCCGGCCAGATCGATCACGGACAAGGCGACGGCGAGCTCGTGAACCCCGTCCCGCTTCCACACGGACGCCGGGGAAAGATTGACCGTCACACGGCCATCCGGCCAGGGCAACCCCGCTTCCTCCACGGCACTCCTGACGCGGGCCCTCACGTCGTCGCCCCATGCATCCTCAAGCCCTATCAGGGCGAAATACGGCAGTCCCGGCGTTCGGAACGCCTGGCATTGCACCATGAACGGCTTCATGCCGATATGGTCAACGCTCTCGATACGGCCAACATCCATGTCGGTTTCCTTTCTTTATCGTGTCACGACATCGGAGGCATTATCCAATGCGAGGCCGAGTCCTTCGGTCTCGGGGGACGCCTCCTGCGGGTCGGCCCAGCCGACGGCGAGATCCAGGGCACCGCGCAACGCCTGGCCGGAAAGCCGGTATGTCCAGAAATCGTTTTCCCTGTAGGGGAAGGATTCACTGGAAACGATGCCGCGCCCGTCATGCAGGCTCACGTCGAATGCTCCGGGTTCGGCCGTGATCATCGCATGACGCTCGGAACCGGGGACCGAGACTTGCAGAGCCTTCTTTCCGTCGGATGAACCGGTGGCGGTGAATCCGATATCGGGGTGATGCGCGAGGCTATAGGATGCGTTGGACTCGCACGCCCACGCGACCGATTTATCCAGTCCGTTGTCTTCGGCCATTTGCTGCGGGCTGTATGCCATGTCCCGCGTGTAGTCGATGGGCTGGGCGTCGGTGTAGAAGCAGCCGCCGCCGGTGTCCGCGTCGATCAGGTCTCCCACGAGCCTGTCCAGGCGTGCGGGGTCATCCCATGCGCTCACGAGCCTGGCGGGGTCGGCCTCGTTCTTCCATGCCATGTAACGGTCGCGCTGGTCGTCGCAGATTCCATCGAACGATTCCTGGGAGATGAACGTGCCGCCGTCCAGCTGATAACATTCCCCGTCGGGATCCAAGGCACGCTCCCTGAACTCCTTGCCGGCGGCGGCGTACAGGCGCTTGTCGAGCGATTCCATGGCCACGTCGAGGCCGGCCATCGCCTCGTTCACGTGCTGCTGCATGTCGGGCCGGCTCGTCTTCCACCATGCCTGCAAGTCGGCGATCACATCGGCGGCGTTGTCCCGTTCGCACACATCGAGCAGATCATCGCCAGAGTTGTCCACCGCCCAGGAATAGAAATCCCAGTCGCGTGAGCCCGTCAGGCGTTCGACGCCCCTCATGCGGCGGAAATCCAACAGTCCGCCGCCGTGTTCGCGCACGATGCCCGCCAACGGCAGATCAGCCTCGTCAATAACGCCTTTCCAGTATTCGGGAACATTCCCGTTTCCCATGTCGCTCTCCTTTCCGAACGCCTTTTCGATCACGAGCGGGTCTCGCGGGTCCACCGTGCGGTCGATACGCAGTATCTCGGGTATGACCGCCTCGCCTTCACGGCCGACGACGAACATGCCGAGCCCGGCCTTGGCGCGATGCGCGGGCGGTTTCCCCGAACCGTCCCACATCGCCGCCGGCCGATACCACGGATCCCCGTATGCGAGCGTCACCGTGTCGCCCGGCCTGGCGAGAACCCGTTCGACGGCCATGCGCGAAAGGCCGTGCGCGTCGAGCCGGCCGGAACGCCACTCGTTGGTCTCGGCTGCGGTCAGGGCGAGGGAGACGGAACATCCTCCCTGGGCAGGGGTCACGTCGAGCCTGACCGGCTGCATGGCCTCGAACCCGATCCATGTCCCTCCTTCCGGCATCTGGGACGGGGCAGCCACGTCAACGTCCGTGAACCCGTATTCGCCCAGCACGTCCGAGACCCTGATCCTGAGCGCGTTGTCGGGAGGCAGATCAGGCCGCTCATTGGGAATCGGAAGCGAGGATGCCTCGAACCACACGTCATCGCGCGGATCGGTGTCGAAACCGCCGTCCCCGTCGGAATACGCCAGGGAGATGCCGAACTCCAGTTCGTCCGCATCGACCGGGGATGCCAGGATCGCGTGCCCCCACACGAGGTCGCGCGCGTTCCTGCGAAGGATGGACTGCATGTCGGGATTGGCGGGATTCCCCGCCGCAAGCAGGTCACGGTTCACACCCGCCATGTCAAAAGGCGTCAAAACCATCCTCGTTCTCTCCTCACTTGGAAAGGCCGGAGCCGGCCGTGTCGGTCATGTTCAACGGGTCCGAGGGGTCGCACGCCTGCGCGTGCTCCGTGAACGAGGTGACGGCACCGGGCAGCACGTATCCCAGATCAAGGTCGATCGGGCTCATGCCGTCGTCTTCGCCGACGGATTCGGCGGGAACCGCGCCCATGGTGTCGCGCAATACGTCCCTGGCATCGCCTTCGGCGGCGCGCGCGTCGATGATCCGGTGCATCGTGTCCTCAAGCGCGGCATGGATATCGGTGGATCCCTCCTCCACGATGCACTGGCATGCGGGGCTCCCCCAGTTGGTGCCGGTGCCGGAAATCGTGTAGTCCGCGATGCGTTCTCCGGGCTGGACGAGCGAGGCGAGGTCGAACGCGGCCGGCGAACCGGTCTTCGCATCGGACCCGTCCAGCCATTCGACCTCCTCGGCGATCTCCTCGCGCGAATACCGGTCATCGATATCGCCCGGCCAGTCCGCATTCTCCAGCCAGCCGTTCTCGCCGAGGGACACGTCGCCGTCGAGCCTGAGGTCGCGGCCGTACATCTCCATGTCAATGAGATAACCGAGATTCGCGTCGAACATGTCCAGCACCGCCTGCTGCGCCAGCCCTTGGTTCACTGCGGTCCACGCGTACTTCGCCTCCTTCGATTCGGCCGAGGACGGCGCATCATAGGCATGGTAGGGAATGTCATCCGAGTTCAGCGCGAGGTTCGCGTACTGCAACGGGGTGCGAGGAATCGGATCGTAATCGTCGCGGATGGCCTGTACCTTCTCGTACACGTTCGGGTCGTCGTCCTCGCGTGACTCGAAAGCACGGCACATGAGGTTCAGATCCGTCAACGGCGTGTACTCGACAGGGCTCGCCACGGTGGCGAGCAGCCCTTCCCCTCCCTCGTAGTCGTGGATCGCGTACTCGCCACCCGATCCCACCTTGGTCTTCAGCGTCTCCCGCAACTGCTCCTCGGGCATGGGCAGCGTGATCCACGCACCCTGCAACACGCCTTGCGCGTACTTGTTCAGATCGGCGACGTACAGGCTGATCTGGTAGTCCTTCAATTCGGCCATGATGATGCTCCTTCGCTTCGGCTGTTTTCTATCGGATAGCTGCGGCCGAATCGGCCGTATCGGACAGGTTCGACGGGTCGGCCGGATCCACGGTCGTGCCGCCGTTCTGGTTGAAGAGGTACTGGTTGTGCAGCGAGCCGAGGATCTGCGATGCCTCCATCGGCGTGGACTCGCACAGATCGAGCAGGTCGAACGGGTATTCGTCGTTGGCGAAGTCGTAGAAACCCCAGTCGCATGAGCCAATGACCTTGCTTATGGCCTTCAAACGGGTTCCGGTGTCTTCGCTACCAGCCATGCAGGGCCTCCTCGATTCGGTCGATGATCTCGCAAACCATCATCGGGGAGCATCGCGCGGCCGGCGGGGCACGGCGTCTACGGCACGGAAGGAACGTGAACGTTCCACGGGAATACGGTTCCACGGGAACCCGTGGAACCGTATGAGTCCGCGACGGTCAATCGGTATCATCGCGTGGCCGGCTCCATGCGGGCGAGGAGATACGCGCGGACGACGATCCAGGCCCATACCGAGCAGATGACGGCCAGCGGCCAGGATGCCCCATGAGCCATGACCGTGGCATAGGGGATGATGCACGAGAGGAACAGCGCCACGTAGAAGGAGCCCCGCACCGTCATCCCGGCAAGGGACAGCCCCGCCATCAGGGACAGGGTGAGGATTTCCGCGACCATCGCCGCGCCCACCCGGATCCAATCCGCAAGGGCGGAACACGTCACTATGGCGCACGCCACAGGCAACAGGCCCAACAGGAAATCGCCCGTCAGGCCGACGGCCACATGGACGAGCCGCCTCGCCCCGAGGCTTTTCCTTCCTGTTGTTTTCCGTTGCATCATCCGGTCGTCCTTCATCCGGTCGTCCTTCATCCGGTCGTCCTTCATCCGGTCATGGGATTCGCGTCCGTCTGGTTTTGGTTGGCGGCGGTACGGCCGGACGCTTCATCGAGTGTGGTTTCGGCGATGATCTTCGCGGGAGTGGCGTACGGGTAACGGGGGTTGTCGTCCATAAGCATGACGCGGGTCCTGTCATCGCCCAGCGGCGCTTCTGGCCCTCGTATCTCCTGTGCGGCACCGTATGGCCCGTAGACCAGGGGCTCTCCATACTGGTTTTCCTCGACCGAATACCCTTCGGGCAGTTCCACTTCCACCTCTTCCGCGAAGGTGTCGAAGTCGGGTGCCTGGGGCCGTTCCAGATAGTAGTGGTATGGGTTGCCGTAGTTGATGTCGGTGAGATTGTAGGTACGGTACATCGTCACTTGCATGGTGTTTCCCTTTCCTGATTATTGGCCGTTGTCAGAAACGGATGGCCTTCGAGTCGGGATCGGTTTCATGAAGCGGGTCGGCCGGGTTCGTCGGATCGTAGGAGGCGGATGCTTCCTCGCCGTCGTCTTCGGGTTCTTTCTCGCGGGAGAGCCGGTCCTGGTCCACCATCGCGTCGATGATCTCCCGGCCTTTCTCGATGCTTCGGTCTTGCAGCGTTCTGCCCGGGATCATGTCGCGCATCGAGTCCATGTTCTCCTCGGTGACGGGCCAATCGTTGTTTTTGAGCCATTGGCGCAGGTCCTCCTCCGTCCAGCGGATCAAAGCGATCGTCTCGTTGCTTTGCTCGGGATGGAGCAGCGCCAGATACTGGCTGCCGAAATACTCCTGATCATCATTGAGGTTGTGGATGAACTGGATCGGCGAGAGGTTGTTGTGTTGCGAGAACTCCGGGGACCACAGCTCGTTGAACTCCTCCTCGGCATCGAAGTCCGCGCAGGCTTCCGCCATCGCGCACCGAAGATCCCTTGTGTTCGAGTCGGCGGGCAATGTCGCGGTGACGGTCCCGTGGTTGGGTGCCTCCAACGTCGCATACAGGAAGTCGGTGCCGTTGTCTCGCTGGATGAAGCATTCCGAGTTGCCGTAGTCCAACTCGTATCGCTCGATCAGGTCCTTCGCCTTGTCCACCAGGGCGCGTTCGGCGGGAGTGTATTCGCTCGGGTCGATCATCATGGGCTCTTTTCTCTGGAAAACGGTTGATGCCGTGCCGGAACCGGCCGGACACGGCATCATCGTACGTATCCCGCGATGCGGTTCACGGGGCGCACCGTCTACCGGCATCAGCGGAATCCGATGACCGCAGCGGGTATTCGATGTTCGGTCCCTTCACGTGTCTCGCTCCTTAGTACCAGTTGTGTGCCTGCCAGAACGCCTTGGCGGCGCTGGGGCTGCCGTACCGGTCGGCGATGTAGTTGAGACCCCATTTGATCTGGGTGGCGGCGTTGTCCTTCCAGTCGGCACCGGCCGACGCCAGTTTCGACGCGGGCAATGACTGCGGGATGCCGTACGCGCCGGAACTCGGGTTGGTGGCGTCCCACCGCCATCCCGATTCCTTGTTCCACAGCCATACGAGGGCGTCATAGTCGCCGTCGCCCCAATCCCTGTACGAGGCGATCATCTTCCGTGCTATGGCCCGCGCCTGTTCCGGTGTGGCGTGCCTGCCGTCGCCGTCGTAGTCCACCACCGCGTCCGTGGAGCCCGAGCCGGAGCTGGAGCACGTCCATGCCGCTTCGACTGGATCCGACGAAGCGGACGGCGAACCGGACGACGCGGAGCCGGATGACGGGGCATCCGTGCCGGTGGAGCCGTTGGTGGATACGTTGCCGTCGGGCAGGATGTAGGTCGCGCCGACGTTGATCCTGTGGGTGCGGTGGCTGACGATGCCCAACCCGCGCACGTTCATCTCGCTGACCGTGACCGTGCCGGCCGTGGCATCGACGCTTTCCACGATGGCGACGTGCCCGTACAGGGTATCGGCACCGGCGACGCCGGCGGGATAGCTGGCGATGCTTCCGGCCACGGGGCCGGTGGTCGTGGTCCGCCATCCTGCGGCCTTGGCGCTGGCCGCCCAGTCGCCGCCGTTGTGCCAGTGAGAGCCCACGTCCAATCCGATTCTGTGGCCCCTCATGCACGCCCACCAGGTGCATTGCCCGTCCGGATAGGCCTGGCACACGTTGTCGGGCCCGTCGGATCCGTCGAACCATGCCTTCGTCTGCATGACGGTCATGCCGTCGCGCACCTCGCCGGTGACGACGCTTCCCGTGACGCCTCCCGACGATCCGGCGGAGCCGCCGTCCTTGCATCCGTCGAGGACCGCGAGCACGGTCAACGGCGCGCATCCGCCAAGCAGGGACAACAGGCACCCTGAGAGCATGGCCGCGAGGATCCGATGACGGTCGTTCCGGCTCATTGGGTGTTCCTCAACGACCAGAAGGGCTTCTGACCGCCGACCACGACCTCCACGGTCCGGCAGGGATGCTGGACCGTGCCGTACCCGGTGGCGGAGATCACCGTGTACGATTCGCCGCCGGCCTTCACCTGATCGGGGTCGAGCTCGTTGCCGTTCTTGTCCAGCAACGGCGAGTCGAGCGCGGCCGGACAGTAGACCGTGACGTGCCAGTTGCCGTCGTCCATCGGTATGAGCACCGTGTCATACGCCTGGCTGACGGTCTGCTGCGGGTCAGCCGTGGATGACCGTTCGATGCCTTCCGGCACCGGGAAGCTGGTTTCCTTCACCGTCCAGAACGGCTGGGACTGGATGGCATCCGTATCCGAGCCCTCCCATTTGCCGTCGGATGTGCAGGTGTAGGCGTAGTTGATGTACTTGTCGTCGGATTGGCCCGAGCACACGGAACCGGCGTCGAAGCGGCGCTGGGCCCACCACCAGCGCGGCGCATCGGAGACCGGATGGCTTTCCCCCGCGCCGTCATCGCCGAGCAGCGCGAACACGTTCCCGCGCCATTCGTCGTCGCTGCCGTTGGGATCGAGCAGCGCGTCCACCGTTTCCAATGCGGTGTCGATCGGACCGGACCCGGTGCGCAGCGTGATGCCGTCCAGATTCTCGGAGAGCGTGCGGGTGCCGTCCTTGCGCGTGTCAACGGGGAACGCGGTGGTGCGATGCGCCCAGTCGCCGGGAACCGGGATCCCCGCCGCCTCCAGACCGGCGTACCGTCGCGGGCCCGGATCCGTTTTCCTTTCCCCGGTGGCATCCTGTTTCGTGTCCGGCGTGGAACCGCCGGCATCGCCGGCCGTTGACGGCTGGTGGTTGGCGACGATGACGCCCAGCGAGCACACGAGGAGCGCGGCGACGAGCAGGCACAGGACGCGCAGCGGTTTCGGCAGCGGACGCGGTTCCGGCCGGTTCACGATTCACCGCCTTCCCAGCGGGCCGGCTCGCCCGGCATGCCGCCTTCCATGCTCCCCATGCCAGGATACCCCTGCGCGTCGATGCTCGCGGCTCCCGGATTCGCGTCTTCGGGCGAACCGTCTTCCGCCGCCGGTTCGGGTTCCGCCGCCGTTCCCGTCCATTGCTCGTCTATGAGGTCGTCCGCCGTTTTCAGTTCGGCGCTGGTGTTGCCCGCGTCCTTCGCCTTCCTGCGCAGCAGGGTGGCCTTCTCGCGGGCCTCCTCCAGCCGTTCCTCCAATGATTTGATGTTGACGCGCGACGCCACGTATGAGTCCATCGCGTCCTGTTTCGTCTTCTGGCTGTCGCGCACAGCCTTGAGGATGCTGCGTTTCATGTCGCGCATGGTGTTCTGGTTGTTCGCCACGACGACCTTCCTTTCATTAGGTTTTCCGTCAATGCAGAGTCTGCCTTCCCGGCGCGCGCCCCACGGGGCACGGCGTCTACATTCCCCATGGCGGAAGGCCGGGCGTGTAGACGCCGTGCCCCGTGGCCGGCCGTTTCCCGGCCGAGAATCGGAAGCGTCATTCCAATCAGATGAAAGGAAAACCAATGGAATCGTTTCTCTCCATGCTCGCCGGCTGGTTCATGGGCCTGTGGACGTGGCTGGTCGAGCTCAACGGGATGCTCCAGGTGGTGCTCGTGCTGCTGTGCGTGGTCGCCTCGGGCGTGTGCGCGATCATCGGCAAGCGCATGGGCGGCCCGATGATCGTGGAATCCGGCGGACAGACCTGGAGCCGCACGCTGGTGACGGCCATCGCGTGGATCGCCGGCGTCGTCCTCATGCTGGTCGCGGTGCTGGGCATCGCCGCCGTGTTCGCGCCGCTGCTCGGCTTCGCCGCCTGACTCGGCGACGCCTCTCCATCCAGGGCCGGCCGGGAAGGGATTCCCGCGCCGGTCCTCGCATGTCGGACAAGAATCAAGGAATCCAAAAAATCGGAAGGAACGCGAACGAATGAAGCTCGTCATCGCGGAAAAGAAATCGGTCGCCACATCCATCGCGCAGGCGTTGTGCGCCGCGCCCGTCCAGAAGGACGGATGGTTTGAGTGCGGCCGGCTGCTCGTGACATGGGCGCAGGGCCATCTGATAGAGCTCGCCATGCCCGAGGACTACAAGGAACGGGATTGGGGGAAATGGAGCCTGGACACGCTGCCGGTGGACCCGTCCGGCCATTGGCGGTGGAAGATCAGCGAGGAGCGCGGTGCCGGAAACCGCTACCGGCAGATCGTGCGGCTGATCCGCCGAGCGGATGTGGACTGCCTCGTCAACGCCTGCGACCCCGACCGCGAGGGCGAGGCCATCTTCCGGCGCATCGCGGACATGGAGGGCTCGCGCAAGCCGGAACAGCGCCTGTGGGCGGCGAGCCTGGAAGCCGAGGCCATCCAAGCCGCGTGGCGGGCGATGAAACCCGAATCCGAATACCGGGGACTGGCATGGTCGGCGGAGATCAGGTCGAAGGCCGACTGGCTGATCGGCATGAACGCGAGCCGCGCATACTCGCTGCTCTACAACGGACGGTTCAGCGTGGGCCGCGTGCAGACGCCGACGCTCGCCATGATCGCGGAACGCGACCGGCAGATCAGGAACCACAAGCCGGTGCCGTTCTGGACCGTGATCGCGGACATGGGCGGATGGCGGCTCTCCAGCGAACGGATCGGCAGCCGCGAGGAGGCGATGCTGCTATGCGGGCAGACCGAACACGGCCGCTTCCGCATCGAATCCGTGAGCAGGAAGCGGGTGAACGACCGGCCACCGCGCCTGTATGACCTGACCGGCTTGCAGAAGGACATGAGCCGCCTGCATGGCCTGACCGCCGCACGCACGCTCACGGCGTTGCAGCACCTCTACGAACTCAAGCTCGCCACCTACCCGCGAACCGACAGCCGATACATCACGCACGACGACCTCGAAACACTCGTGGCGCTCCTCGAATCCGGCAGACTCGCACAAGGGTTCGCCGCCCGCGAGGGCATACCGGAAAACCCGCGTCCGGAACTCACCGTGAACGACAAGAAGGTGGCCGGACACACCGCGATCCTGCCGACCATGCAAATGGACGCGGGGAAATTGGGAGACCTGACCGATGACGAACGCAAGGTGGTGACGCGCATCGTGCGCCGCATGTGGGAGGCCATCGGCGACGATCATGTGCACATCGTCACCGAAGTGAAGGCCAGGCTTTCCGACGAAGCCGACAAGGAGTTCTCCAGCCGGTCCGACGAGACCGTCTCCGCAGGATGGAAAGCCATCGAAGGCAACCACGGACCCGAACCGGAAGACCATGAGGACACGAATCCGGCGGCGGGAAGGAACGTGATCCCGTCGAACCTCATGGAAGGAGGCATCATCGGCCCGGTCGGGAAGGTCACGGTGGAGGAAGGCGAGACACGTCCGCCGAAACCGTTCACCGAGGCCACGCTGCTGGCCGCGATGGAGCACGCGAGCCGATACGTGGAGGACAAAAGCCTCAAGGCGGCGCTCGATGACGACGAATCCCATTCCGGCGGCATCGGCACACCCGCCACCCGCGCGGACACCATCGAAAAGCTCGTGCGCTCCAAGCTCGTGGAACGCAAGGGCCGGCAATTGCACGCCACCACGGAAGGCGAACGCCTTACCGACGTGGTGGAACCGCGACTGAAGGACGTGCTGCTCACCGCACGAATGGAACAGGCGTTGTCCGACGTGGAACACGGCAAACGGGAACCGGCCGAGGTGATGGACATGTTCCACCGGGAGGCATTGCGCATCCCGGCCGACGCGACCGCGAACCTCAAGGCCGATGCCGTCACGAAAACCGGTAACACGGATGCGCGGGAATGGGGAGACTGCCCGCGCTGCGGCCAGCCGGTCAGGAAAACCGGCCGCATGTGGCAATGTTCCACGAACAGGACCGAGAAGACCGAGGACGGCGAATGGGCCACGACCGCAGGATGCGGATGGAAGATGTTCGCGCGCATCGCGGGCAAGACCATCACCGACCAGACCGCGCGCAGGCTCCTCGCGGGCCAATCCGTCACCCTGAAGGGTTTCACCAGCAAATCCGGAAAGAAGTTCGACGCGACCATCCGCATCGACAAGGACCATGGCACGGCGTTCGACTTCGACCGCTGACCAACCAGCCAACCATCCACGCCCGGCGCACCATGCCGCGCCGGGCACACCATGGAAAGGAAACGCACCATGCGACACTACGAGCACATGCTTCAGGTGATCCTCGACCGGGAACTGGCCGACCAGCTAGACGAGGCCAACAGGAAGACGATGATATCCAAATCCCGTTTCGTCCGCTACGCCATCCAACCGTTCAGCTATGCCGAGCTTTCCCCCGCACCCGCCGACACCGATTGGAACGACGTGTACCGGGACGACCCCGATTTCGATCTGAGCGATGGAAGACGGATCGCGGTGCTGCTCACCGGCGACGAATACGAGATGCTGTGCCGTGCCTCGTTCAAGCTGGGCATCACGCGCAGCGCGTGGGTGCGCGAACGGGTGTACGCGCTCCTTCGCCGCAACTACGCGGACGAGCTCTCCTCGCTCACCGATGCGGGAATCCGCGACAACGCGACGCAGCTGCTCAAGGAGCTCAAGGCCCGAACCGACGGCGCACCGCCTTCCAAAAAAAGGAAGGCCGCCTTCCACAAAACGGAAGGCGCGAACACCGTCGAAGCCCCCATCCCAAACGCCCTCCCACAAGGGGAAAGATATGTATAACCCTATGTACGGGCCTATGCGCACACATATACATACATATCTACACACATATCGATATACACATCTACATACACATGTGTATACAGACAAGGGCCCATATCAATCCAATGGTAAGCAAGCTAGACGGATTGTATATACAATCCAGGCCCGCAGCCTCCCGCGCCCTGCGGCGCTGGAGCAACACCCGAGTGCCGAAGGCTCAATCATCAGCGGTACACGCAAGGAGGAAACCGATGGCGAGAAAAAGACGAAGCAGGCCAAGCGGGCCACGCGGGAAAGCGGTGCTGATCCGCGTCGATGACGATGAGAAGCGGATGCTCCAGGATGCCGCGCGGCGTCGCGGCCAGACCGTCTCCCTCACCATCATCGAGGCGGTTAAGCTGCTGGAGGGAAGCCTGTACGTCGAGGAGGAGGAACATGATTCGCCCACCGTCCAGGCGCTCAGGGACATCGAATACCAGCTGCGCCGCATCGGCCGAAACGTCAACCAGATCGCGCACAACGCGAACCGGGAGATGAACGCGACCATCGAGGACGAGGCATCGGCGTCCTATGCCGTCCGGCAATGCCGGGAGCTGGTCGACCATCTTGATACCGTCATCGAACGATCCGGAAACGATTAACGGCGCAACGTGGTCTTCCATAGGCGGCATACCGAGGAGACACATAAGACGAGAGATCACGCACCTGCTTCCGTCTTCACCGCCCATCCGTCATGCAGATAGTAGTCACGCACCATCATCTCCTGATCCTCATTCGCCATCTCGCGGCTGCATCCGTCCACGGCGTCGTAGTAGATGCTCAGAGTCGAGTCCGACACGCCCCGGCGCAACGCATCGATCAGCTCGTCTATGCTCTCCGCAGTGATCTGCGGAATGGGGAAAGGCCAGTCCTGCGGCCGTCTGATTGCCGAAACATCCATCGTGGCTCCTTTCGCATGCTTCCATCAATCCTACTTCAGAAAAGGCAACATCGCCTTGCCGATGGCGGCTATGACGGGGACGGCCACGCTGTTGCCGAACTGGCGGCACGCCTGGGTGTCCGATGAAGCGAACGGGTCAGAGCAAGGTCAAGCTTTGCGGACGATCCGCTTGCAGTCCTTGGATTTCTTCTATGAACCGGGAGAACGTCATGGTCTCTCCCTGGATCAGGTCGTCATAGGATTCCTTGACTACCTTGGGCATGACCAAGTGGATGTGCAGTTCATCGAGTTGGGCGAGCTTTGGATGGGTCACGTCGCCGGGGGTCAGGGTGAACAGGTGTTTGTCCCTGATTCGGTTGGCCTCGTCGGCGACTTGGCGGAAACGATCCTTGATGGAGGTTTTCGAGGCGAGCATACGCAGCTGTTCCTCGGGGAACGTCGGATCCTCGTAGGCGGCTTGCGAGGGGAACAGGAAATCGGGTTTCTTTCCGTTTTCCGTCTTGGCCTGAGCCTCGTATTCGATGCCGCGAGCGTCGAGGATGTGGGCGATGTGGATTTCGAGGACCTTGCCTGCGCGGCTCATGCGCCGGTTGCGCACGGAAGTGTAGAACGAGGTGAACGAGTCAACGTCGATGATGCCGTTCGATACGAACGGCGCGGCATCGTAGTCGCGTTGGATGACCGCCCGCTCATAGAGTTTGAACAGCAAGTAGCTGCGGTCGTAGTATTCGATCACCACGTCGTCAGGGTCGTCGTGCGCGGGGTCCACGTCCGTCAAGGAGGATTGGGAGAAGGCTGCGAACTCCTCGTTGCTGGGGAACCTGTACCCCCATCGGCCGATCATCTCGGGGAGATGCGTGTCATCCCGCACCTCTACGTTGATGCCGAGCGCTTCGAAGATCTGAGCGCCGAAGGCATCCAGCTCATGTTCCGTGTTGTCGTGGAAGCGGAACGCGCCATCCTGTTCGTCGTCTATGCCGAAGAGCCATTTGGCCTGGGCCTCGGCCGTGCTGTCATGCTGTGCGATGATGATCAGCAGGCGACTGTCCCTGAGCATACCGAAGCACATGAGGTCGCCGGGGCGGGCCATGCGGATCGGTTCGCAGTCCTTGTAGTAGAGACGCCATTCGGCGCTGCGGTTCGGGTTGTTGCGTCGAGCGTCGTACCATGTGGTTTCGATGTCGGCGACCGCCGGAGCGTCATCGTCGCTCAGGTACATGAGCGCGGTGGGTATGCCATGGCCTTGGGAAGCCTTGCGGTCCTCGCCGGTGCCGAGCAGTCTTCTGAGCGCGTCGTTGCCGCCGAACTCGTGCTGGTTGCTGCTGTTGGTGTCGATATCGACGGCCGACAGTTTCTTGGCCGCGACCGGCCCGATGTAGTCGCCGATTCTTCCGTAATCGCTCATAATCCAAGAGCATAGACCAATCGGACAGAAAACGCCTCGGGCGAATCAGTCGGGCAGGTAGGGTTTCATCGCCTCGCCTATGGCGCGGATGACCGGCACGGCGACAGAGTTGCCGAACTGCCGGTACGCCTGCGTGTCGGATACCGGGATGCTGAACGAATCCGGGTATCCCATCAGGCGTGCGCATTCGCGCGGGGTGAGCCTTCGAGGGTTCTTCCCCTCGCCGCGCGAGACCAGTATCTCGCTGCCGTCCTTGCCGTACCGCGCGCTCAACGTGCGCGTGTGGTCGGTGGCGGCATCGACCATGCCGTAGCCGAAGCCGTTGCCTGCGGCCTCGTGCTTTTTCTTGTAGTTCTGGAGGTACGTCCACAGCTTGTCGCTCAGAATATACTTGTCGGGAACCTGGGAGGCGGGCAGGAGGATGCTGCCGACGTTGCCGTGCGCGATGGGTTTCACGTCATCGAACGTGAAACCGTTCTCCTCGCGGAAGCCCACGATGTACGTGCGCTCCCTGTGCTGGGGGACGAAGCCCGCCGCGTCGATCAGCTTGTAGGTGACGTGGTATCCAAGGTCTTCGGTCAGCACGGAATATATCGTCTTGAATGTGCGTCCACGGTCGTGCGAGAGCAGGTTCTTCACGTTCTCCAGGAGGAACGCCTTCGGCTGCTTCGCCTTGATGATCCTCGCCACGTCGAAGAACAGCGTGCCTTGGGTCTTGTCCGCGAACCCGGTGGGACGGCCCATGCTCTGCTTCTTGGAGACGCCGGCGATGGAGAACGGCTGGCACGGGAACCCCGCGAGCAGCAGGTCGATATCGGGAACGTCATGCTCGTCAACCTTGGTGATATCGCCGGCCACGGGCTTCTCGTCATGCCAGTTCGCCTCATAGGTCTGCACGCTGTACTTGTTCCACTCGGACGAATACACCACATGCGCGGCATCGCCCAACGCCTGCACCATGCCCATGCGGATGCCGCCGATGCCGGCGAACAGATCCGCTATCCTGATCTCACTCATAACGGTTCCTCCGATTCCCAAGAAACCCAGGATAGCACATGAGAAGGGCGCGGCCCGACACCCCGCGAAATCCCACCATCAGCGTAGACGCCATGCCCCGCACGCGAGTTTGCACCAGCTGAGAATCGGCACATGATTCCAAACATCGTCAGAGGCTCGAATCCCGCAGGGCTCGTCCGGTACCTTTTCGGCAAGGGACGGCACAACGAGCACACGAACCAGCACCTCGTCTGCGCCAGCAGGGACATGGAAGGCGCATTCAATGAAAAGGGTCTGAAGACCGAATCGTATGAGGAGATAGGCCGCAGATTCGACCGACGCTACCGCGTCAGGGAACGCAAGGAAGACCCGTTCCCGCCCGACATGCGAGGCAAGAACAATCCAGAACGCGAGCATGGCAGGAAGCGCGTGTGGCACTGCTCACTTGCCATCAAGGCCGGTCAGGGAATACTGACCGACCAGGAATGGGAGGCCATCATCCGTGATTATCTGACGCGCATGAACATCATCGACGGCGACGACGATCAGGGCGTCACATGGCTCGCGGTCCGTCATGGATTGTCGCAGAACGGCAACGACCACGTGCACGTCGTCGTGCAGCTCGCCACCGACAACGGGTGGATAAACCCGTACCACGACCGGATCAACGCGCAGAAATCATGCAGACAGATGGAGAAGACGCGGCCCGAACTGGTCGAGCTCGCTCGCCCGGATACCGGCACCCGCGTCAGCTGGCAGTACGGGCAATGGCGTCAATGGGCCGAATGGAAGGCCCGAAACGAATACGGCGACGACGCGGGATGGGATGCGTTGGACGGCAACGAGAGAAGCCGGCTCGTCACGGCGGTCGCCGCCTCCACGATGCCGCGCCAGTACGTCGGCCGAATCGTGGAGGCGTGCGCCAAGGCATCGCACAGCGAGGACGAGTTCATACGCCGCGTGCGCAGGGAAGGGTTCTCCATCGACCACCGGCTTCGCAAGGGAACCGCCAAAAACTCGTTCACCGATCCCAGCCAGGTGGTCGGCTACCGGATCACGTGGCGCAGCTCGGACGGTTGGACGGAACGGTTCAACGCCTTCGAGCTCGGCGATGACATGCGATTGAAACAACTGCGCGACGATTGGGCGAATGATGCCAGAAGCCGCAGCCTTGCCGTCCAGGAATGGCGCGCCGCGATGGAGAACCGACCGCCCTTCCTCGATGACGGGCGTGAAAGACACCCCGAGAATCTATCCACGCACGACATGGAACGCCTCGTCTCAGAAGCGTTCTCCGTCGCCACCAGCCTCAACAGCGCGGCGGACGGCGACGAATACCGGGCCGCGATGCGCGAGGGACTGCACACGTTCGACATGCTGCGCGAACGCTACGGAATCGCGCCGGAATACGGTCTATGGAGCGTGGTCGCCTCTGACGAGGCAAGCCAGTCCCGCCATTAGGTCATTCTCGAAAAGGCTCAGAGGATACGGCCCGAGGAGGGAAACCGGAGCAAGTCAGGCAAAGCCGATGTTGGATCGAGAGAGTTCGCCGACTCGTCTCCAGGCATGATCGGTTCGATGGACTCGTTCGCCTTCATCCAGCACGTGTTCAGGCGATCCGCCATCCGCGAGTCCAGGCCCTCGCAGGATTCGGATATGCCGGCGAGGACCTTCCCCGCCATGCGCCGGGCCATATCCGCCACCCTCGGACCATCGAGACCGTGACATGTCGCCAGATCCTCCCAATCCTGGGGCGTGGTGTGCTCGGCGAAGGCGTGGTCCTCGTTCAACGGCATGGTGAGTTCCCAATTGAACTCGGGCCAATGCCTGGTGGCGACCGCATCATACTGGGGAGACAGGCGTATCCCCGATGCGGGATCGAGAATCAGGGAATAGTTCTTCGCATGTGCGTGCGGTCTATTTCGTTGGCTATCTGGGAATCGGTGATCAGACGAAGCGTCGGCGATGGGATTGGAGGTTCCGGGGAGAGGGAGAACACCAGTCCGCCTGTGGCGTCAACCCGGTCCAGCAGATCGAAGACGCCGGCCGAGGAGGCATTCAGATGTTCACGCATGGCCTGGCGAACGTTCGGATTGTCGGGCAATAGATTGTCCAGGAAATTACGTGGTGCACGGTCTCCCAGGCGTGCAATTCCCTCACAGCAGTCTCCCCGCGTAGGCGGACGGCAGCGTTTCGGTGCGGATGCGCAGCAGGTCGAACATCCTGTACACGTAGCGGACGGAGGTCAGGCCGGTTTCCGCGAGCTCTTCGGCGCTTGAGAGGGAACCCCGGCTCTCCTGGCGAGTTCGGCGGCATCGAGACCCATGCTGGACATGCGGTCACGGACGCAACGGCGGACCGACGTGGTGTCGGGGAAGAAGAGCACCGGGTTCTCCTCCTTTTCGTCGGGAAGACCCTTGTAGGCGGTCAGGGCATCATATTTCGACAGATCCAACGTCACGTATGCCATGCTTGCTCCCTCCGGTTCCGAAAGCCGCGTACCACCATGATACGGCCATCCGATGCCGGCGCATTCCACGCACCTCGCGGTATGGGGATGCGCCGGCATCGGCGTCAGCGTGCGTTGCCGTTGGTCTTGGGCTGTAGTACCTCCGGCAGTGAGATATTAATCTGGTCGGGCAGCGGCTGGCCCGTGGGGTTCATGGAGGATTCCATGGCGGGGCTGTATTCGCCGAACGGGTCGGGCCCGTTCCATTCCTCGGGTTCGTTCAGGTCGAGGGGCATTTCCTCGTATCCGTCGGGTTCCCCGGTGGTCAGGTCGCCACCTCCTGCGGTCTCGGGCTCGGGTGCCTGCGGCCGTTCCTGGCCGGCGGGTTTCGCGTGTTCCTCCACGGGTGCGGGGGGTTCGATGACGGGTGCGGCGTCCGCGTTCTCGGTGCGTTCGGCCTCGCTCAGGGTGCTGGGTTCCTCGCCTGTGGCCTTGTTGTCCGCGTGCGAGGATTCCGGCAGTCCCTGGTCTTTGAGGAAGCTGATTCGGGAGGCCGCGTCGTCAACGCCGTTGACCGGCGCGCACATCACGGCTTCGACGATGCGGTCGTGGTCGTATCCCGCCCATTGGCCGGTGAGCCGCGAGTCCACGAAGAATGTGGCGTCGTCGCCGTGCGCGGCACGGAACTCCTCTTTTCCCACTCGTTGCAGGTCCACGGGCACGCCGGCCGTGTTGAAGGCGTTCAGGGTGGCCTGCAACGCGGGCGACTGGTCGGTGTAGGTGATGTTCACGTGGTTGGTCAATTGGTCGGCTGCGGCGTCGATGTGCGTCTCCGGGTGGCGTTTCGACCATTCGTCCTTCAGCCGGGCCTTCGCCTCGATGATCTGCCTGCGGAAGCCGGGGTCGTTGCCCTCCAGTTGGTCGGCAACCATCCAGCCTTGCAAGAGGGACGAGTCGCGCATCTTCCTCCAGCCGTCGCCGCCGGAAAGCACGGTCGCGGACAATGTGGACTCGAACCCCTTGTTGAGGCGTTCCCTGTTGTCCATCTCCCATTGTTCGAGGCGGATGGATTGCTGCTGCCGTCTGGTCTGCTCGTAGCGTTCGTTCTGGGCGGCGCGTTCGGCGCGTTCCTTGCGTCGCGCCCGGTCGTTGCTCAGCTCGTTGTGCAGGGTGCGCAGCTGCTGGGCGACGCTGTTCCAGCTCTGGACCATGATCTGGTCGAAGCCGTCCTCGGGATCAGATTGGGCCATTGTTTCTTCTCCTTGTCGTTGTGATGGTGGTTTCCTTGTCGTCCTTGTTGGTCTTGTCGTTCGCGGCGGGGACCGACATCTTTTCCAGGATCGGTTCGCGCCATGCACGGTTCGGACGCTCGCAGGGCAGCGGCTCGCCCTTCCTGGTGAGCTGCTGCTTGCAGTCGAGGCTGGCGACGATGCCACGGTCCTTGTCGAACACGCGGTCGAGCATCGACGCCGCCTGGATGTAGAAGATCATCATCTGGCCGGGTGCCTTGCGCGAGTTCTCGTAGGCGCGCCACATGGCGTCAAGCGGGAACACGAGCGCCGGATATTTCCACCAGTCGCTCACCCATTGCATGTTCACGGATGCGCTCTGGTGGTAGCAGAACACGTTGGCTACGAACCGTTCCACGAACGCGGCGAGGTTCGGGTAGTAGGTCTCGCTGCGCCGCATTCGCGCGCCGAACTGGCCAGACACGTCCCTTGCCCGCGCGGGATCGAGGTCGCCGGATTCGTCTCGGCCGAGATCCGTCTTCCCTTCCTGCGCGGTCAGGGAACGGGCGTCGGATTCCGCCGCATCGTCCTTTGGAGGGGTGTTATCACGGTCCGTTGCGTCTTCCGGCGGGTTCTCGTAGCCGTTGCCGGTTTCCCCGGCATCGGCCGGAATCCCTGATCGTATAGGTCCCGCCGCGTGCCGGCCGACCGGCATCTCGGGTGTGATCGGCGTCGGCTCGCCTTGGCCCGATATGGTTTCCTCTTCGATCTCCTTGTCCTCGGGGATGCGCGGCGCTTCGGGGTTCGGCAGTCCTTTGCCGTATGGCACGCCCTTCTCCTCCAGGATGGCGCGGGTGAACAGTTCCAGCCATCCGCAGTCCGATGACAGCAGGGTCCGTGCGGCACCGACCGCGCGCTCCCATTCCTCCCCATCAGGGCCGGACGTGATGTTTGTGGCGTGTTCGCTCATTATGCGGCCTTTCTCTGCTCTTCCCGGGCTTGCGCCAGGGCGTCGGCCCATTGCCTGTTGCCCGTCCATGGCAGGGTCTTGACGATCTGCGCTCGGGATTGGGAGGCGAGCAGCAGCGCGCGTCCGACGGGCCATTCGGTCAGGTCGGACACGTCGAGGATGTTTTCCTTCTGGATCGAGTTGTTCACGCTGCGCCGGCCGTTGCCGTCGATGTTGACGCTGCCGCGCACGATCTCCCTCTGGCCCACCAGCTGGCTGATCTCGCCGAGGAATTTCGCGTCCTTGATGCCGCCCAAATATATGGTGATGTTGGCGTTGTTGAACAAGCTGCCGAAGTTGGTTTCGCCGAACGCCGCCTTGCCCTGGTCGGGGTTCTGCCAGATCGTCATGATCGGGATGCCCGCCGAACCGAAATAGCTGTACACGTCCGAGAGTTCGGGCCATCGGCAGATGTTGGCGGCCTCGTCGAGCACGCAGCACAAAGGGACCGGAAGACGCCGGCTGTTGCCGGTGAACTCGCTTTGGGCGCGTTGGAACGCGGTGAACGCCACCACCGCCGTCAGGCTGGCGGTCAACGCGGTGGAGGGCCGGCCCTGGGCGGAAAGCAGGTACAGGGTGTCCTCGCTCGTGGCGAACTCGTAGGGGTCGAACAGGCCGCGCCGCTCGTCGATGTTGCCTTGCGCGTCCCGGTGCGGGTCGATCCAGTCGATGATCTCGGGGTCCGCGAGGAACGCGACCATGGTCTGAAGGCTGCCGAACACGCCGCTTCGCGTTTCCGGCGTCAGCGCGATCACGCTGGACACGCGCGAGGCGATGCCCGCATAGCGCGGGTATTCGCTCAGGATATCGGCCGGCGACGTGTCGCGCTCGTTGGAACACCACCGGAACACGTCGGACACGGAACGGCCTCCCAGATGCGCGGCGAACAGGTAATCGGCGAGCTGCTGTGCGGCGGTGCCGGGGAAGAAGTCGTCGCCGCCGGTCTGCGGCTGGCCCGAGGCGTAGCGCCAGCAGTCGGCGATGCGTTTCGCGTCGGCGATGGATTGCACCGAGGCGATCAGGTCCCACACCCACGGCGCGCTCTTCCGGTTCGGGTCCGCGATGCGTTCGGGGTCGAACGTCCATATTCCGCCGTCTGGATGGTCGAGCCTGCGGATGGGGGCGGTCACGTCGAGGATGTCGCCCTTGTTCGAGGTCGCAAGGCACGGGCCCGGCGCCGAGAGCACGGCCGGGATCGCGTAGCACAGGGATTTGCCGGAACGCGGGCCGGCCAGCACGATCGCCATGTCCTCCCAGCTGGTGAACATCGGCGTGTTGTCCACGATGTTGAGGCCCAGCGGATAGCCGGGTGACATGCCTTTGCGGTAGTGGTCCGCTTCTATGAGCCGTGACGCCATGGTTTCGGCGCGCTTGCGCGTCACCTTCTCCACGGCCTCGCCGTGGCCCATGGCCGGCGCGTACACGTCCACACGGGTGCGGGCCTTGGCACCGGTTGCCCACGGCACGGCCTTGCTGGCGATCAGCCACGCGGCCACGCCGCACGCCACGGCCAGCACGACGAGCAGAATCACCGCCAGCGCCCACTGGCTTGCGGTCAGCGACCATTGGCCGGAAGCCACGTACAGGAGCGCGAAGATCTGGAAGGGATGTCCCGCATGGGAGCACACGAGGGCGAAGGTTGTGAGGATCAGGAACGCCGCGACGATGATCGCCAGTTCGATCCTGCGGCTGGGACGGATCGTGCCGCCCAGATCCTTCACCCGGTTGGATTGCAGTTTCGGATCGACGTCGGCCAAGATTCATTTCTCCTTTCAAGCATGACGGCGGAACCGATGGAAGCGGTCCCGCCGTCGATGCGCCAGGGCTTGCGTCATGGCTAGCGGGCGTTGCCCGTCGTGGAATCGGATGGGGTGGAAAGGAAATCCGGTGCCGCAGGATCCGCCGGCGCGGCGGCCGCGCCCGGCGTCGGATAGCCCGACAGCGGGTCGAAGGGTTCGCCGTTGAACATGCGGGGAACGCCGTCGCCCACGTATTCGCCGCGCGATGCGTCAACCTGGTCCGTCCATGGATCCGTTCGCCCGGCAGCGGCATCGGCACCGGCCTGTTCCGTGTTCTGGCGTTTGCGGTCGCGGGCGAGCTGGATGCGCCGGGTCACGATGGAATCGACCTGCATGGAATCGCCTATCACGACCGGGCGCGCGTACGCCTTGCCGTCCTGCTTGCTGATGAAGGCGTCGGGATCGCCCATGCGGCCGGTCGCCACCACGGCGTCGCCCTGGCGGAAATCCATGCCGTGCAGAATCTCGGCGGCCTGGCCCCAGAATTTCACGGTGGTCTTCACCGGGCCGAGCGGATTGTCCACATAGCTGCCGTCCTTCTGACGGACTCGCGGGCGGTCCTCATACACGGTGGCGCGCAGGTACGCCGAGCTCGTCGTGCCGTCCGCGTTGGTCTTCGCCGGCCAGTAATCGGGGTTCGCGGCGAGGAGACCGCGAACCACTTGCATCGGCTGTGGCATGATGATGGTCCTTTCATTCGGGAAGCGCCGTCGCCTTCAATGGCGTCGGCGCTTCCCATCATCCGGCCGGACCTGTGGCCTCGCGGGGCACGGCGTCTACGTCAGCGCCCCAAGCGCCCGCCGTTCTCCCACACATTCGTCGCTTCCATGGCGGGATCGGTTTCCGGCAGACGGTCGAGCACGCTTGACGCGAAACGGTCCGAGGCGTCGTAGCCGATGGCCTGTTCGGCGAGTTCCCGCGCCTTCTCCCCGTCGCCCATGGCGAGACCCAGCATGGCCTTCAGGCCGATGATCCGGTAGCAGGCATCAGTCGGCGCGTTCGCCTCCAACGGGCCGAGAATCCCCATCGCCGTATCGATGCGTTCCGGGGTGGGCGCGGAGCCGTTGTCGATCAGCCGGGAGAACAGCCGATCGGTGTTCACCATGCTGTCCGGCGTGTTGATGCGTTCGCGCAATGCCGGGAGCGTGAGCGGCGCTTGCTCGTCCAGCACGTCGCAGGCGATCATCATGCACGTTGATTCCGGCGCGAACTGCATCATCACGCCCAATACGGCGAGCCGGTTCGCGTCGGACGACCATTCGCCCGTGGAGCGCGGCTCGGCCATGAGCTTCGACCAGTCGTAGGCGGCGGCGTTGCGCCAGGTGGTGCGCACATGATCGGAGAAGCCGTCGTAGGTCATGCCCGAGTCCAGGTATTCGCGTGTGGCTGCGGTGATCAGCTCGTCCAACGGGGGCGCGTCCGTATCGGCGGCTGTGGCCTCGTGCAGGGCGTTGCCCAGTTTCCTGAGCTGCCGGGTTTTCCTTGATGCGTGCGTGGGCATGGCATTTGTTCCTTTCACTGGTTTTCCGGCAGGAAGCCGGTGTTGTCGTATCGTTTGAACGTTTCGACGGCATTGGCGACCCGTGCCCGCGACTCCCCGTAGGTGGCGGAATCGACCGTCTCATGCCATACGGGTCCACGGGTTTCCGTGTTGCCGTATGGCTCGGCGGGGGTTATCGACATTTCGAAGTCCCATGACGATTCGCCGTGCGCGGACGGGCGGAAGTCGAGCGTGCTGCGGTTGCCCGTCAGCCGCAGCAGGCGGGATTGCTCGCCGAGCCGGTCGGAGAGGGATGCGGAGCGCGCCACGGTGCGGATCATGCGTTTCATGCCGGTGGCGAGGTGGTCTGTCATCGCGGGACTCCCTTCTAGGCGTGCCATTTGAGGTTCGTATCGTTGAACCCGCTTTTTTCGAGCGGGCACATCTCCACGTTGATGGGGATGCCGGGCAGTCCTCCTAATTTGATCAAAAAACGGCCCAGACCCTTGTGCGAGGCGTCGGAACCGAAATTGACTGGTGTCGCCCAGTCCTCCAGCATGTCCTCCTCGCGCCGGGATACGGGCAGCCCGCATTCGCCGCGCAGGTAGCGGTCCACCTCGATGCGGCTCAAAGCGCCCAGCACCTTGATCTCGCTGCGTTCCACGAAACCCCTGGCCTTGGTGTTCTGCGCCGGGGTCTCCATGCACATCAGGTCCTTGAACGTGTGCGTGATCATGATCTGGCCCACGCCCCACTGCCTGTTCAGACGGGTGAGCAAATCGAGCTTTTCGACCATGAGGGGGCTGGCGCGCAAAGCGCGGTGCATCTCGTCCATGATGATCACGTGGTTGCGCCGGGGCTGCAATCCCTCCTCGGCAAGCACGTCGGCGGCGTTCTTCGCGGCGAACGCGCTCGTCCACGTGGTCGCCAGCACGGCCGCCACCACGTCGTCGCCCGACTGGGCCAGGGCGCTGATATCGAAGTCCACGGGCCTAGACAGGTCGATGCGCGCGGTGGTCTGGTCGCCGAACAGACGGCCGAACTTCGTCATGCGGTTCGAGAAACCGTGCAGGTCGGCCAGAAGGCCGCGAACCTGCGCCCTGTAGAGCTCGTCGTTTTCCGGGTCGTCCCAGACCGCCGCCGTGCGCACCTCGTCGGGCCCGTCGCGCAGCAGGTCGCGCAGATCCGCGATGACGGGAGGCTGCGGGTCGTTGCCATGCCGGTCGTACAGCACGCGCACGGCGACGGAAAGGATGTCGGATTCGCGTGCGGTCACGCCCCTGGCACCGCTCCCGTCATCATTCTCGCGGCCGGTGCGCATGATCGTCAGAAGCACCTCCAGGAGCGCCGCCCTCGTGTCGTTGTAATAGTCCGTCAGGTCCTTGCGCGCCTTGCCCTCCAATCGTTGCAGCGCATGATGGAGGTCGCCGGGGTCCAGGGGGTTGACCACGCCGATGCCCGCGCCCAGGCGGATGACTTGGCCTCCGAGCATGTTGACCAGTGAGGCGTAGTCGGGCTTCAGGTCGCCGGGGATGATGGCGTTCATGCCCAGGGCGCTCAATCCCAGCACCTCGCGGCGCACGAACGTGCTCTTGCCGATGGCGGGCAGTCCGAGCAGGAACATGCTGGGCTGTTTGATGATGCCGGCCTTGAACCAGCTGATCGGGTCGCAGCACACGCCGGCACCCGTCATCAGGCTGCGGCCCACCGGCACCCCCTCGGCCGGCAGGGCCATGTCGGTGCCGAACGGCCAGAACCCGCCGCACACCTGGCTCGACGTGCCGAAGAACTCGTCGATCGAGGGCATCAGGGCCGCATAGCCGCCGCCGCGCGACCGTCTTCCCCGCCACGGCATCGGGGGCACGGGCTCGTCCGGTTCGGCCCTCAACGGCGCGAGCAGCATGGATTCCATGCGTGCCACGGGATCCGTGGCGGCGGCGCTCGGCATGTTTCCCTTCCGTTTCGACGGCTTCCATGGCATCGGCATCACGTGTCCTCCGTTCAGGAAAGGAGCCGGCCGAGCGGGCCGGCGGGAGTGTATGACCTGACGTTCAATCCAAGGGGCAGGCTTGCGGCGAATCCCGTGTCCTGCGCCCCGTAGCAGGGGCGCAGGTCGATCTTCGCGCCGCCTGCGGCCTGTTCCACGGCGCGTGACGCGGCTTCGAGCCGTTGGCCTTCCCGTTCGCCCCTGGACACGGTGACGGTGACGAGCATCCCGAAGAAAACCATGACCGCGCCCTGGTTCGTTTCGACGGCCTGTCGGTTGGCCTTGCCGATCTGGCTCACGGACCTCACCGTGGCGCGTTTCTCCTGGCTGACCTGGTTCGCGGCCTTCTGCCTGTTCTGCTCGGCCATGAACATGGTCTTGTCGGGCGGCAGCATCCGGTAGAGCACGGTCACTCGCTTGCGGTCGCAGTCCGCCAGCGGGGAGAGCAGACGGGTGAGCGTGTCTGCGGTCACGTTGCTTTGCGGCGGGTCCACCATCTCCCACGTGCGGCTCAGCCCGGAATCATGCGCGTAACGGTTCCAGCCGGCCTCGTGGGCGAGCGGCCCGCAATCCTCCCACGCGATGTACGGCGGCTCGTCGGATTCCTCGATGGTCTCCTGGGAGGCGGGATCGTAGGCGACGCGGACCATGCGCGTGATCTCCTCCATGCCCAGGGCCCTCGCGGCACCGCCCCCGGCCTGCGCTATCTGTTCGCGGATCGACGGCAGCAGCAGGCTTATACGGCGCGCGGCCTCCTCCGCCTCCAGGTATTTGCCGTCACGGTCGGTGTAGCGGAACGTCAACGCCAATGTCACGTCGTTGGAAGCGCCGCCGGCCGCGTACTGGTCCATGATCTGCGCCATGGCGCGCGCGGCCAGCTCGGGCGCGTCCTTGACGATGCGTCTGCTCAGCGTGCGGCGGAAACGCACGCCGGAATCGGGTGCCGTGTCCACGGTCACGGCCAGTTGGGTGACGCCGGCCTCCGAGGCGAGCGATTCCATGAGCCCGGCCCACGAGGCCACGTAAGAGTCCTCCACGTCGTCGTCGGCGAGGCTCGCGCCCTGCGGCTGGCATGACAGGAGCAGCGAGTATTCGCCCGAATGCGCGTGCCTGACCAGACAGAACTCCTGACCCAATCCGTCCAAAACGGATGTGAGCCCGACCCTGGAGAGGATGCCCGGCAGCATGGCCCTGCCGCCGTCGATCGGCGCGAGCAGGCCGGACCGGTACAGGTTCGCGCCGGTACGCTGCGCGGCCATCCACGTGCGTTTCTCCACGGCGCGGTCCACCATGTTGCGGTGCTCGCGGTCGCGGATCGCCAGCACGAGGATGACGCCCATGCCGACCACGAGGATCACGATGGCCGCGACCACGCTCGCCATGCTGACCAGCAGCGTGCAGGTCAGCACGCCCATGCCCGCTATCGTCAACGGGATGCCGATGTTGCGGATGCCGCCCGGCATCGGCCGCATCCAATCGCCGTATGTCGTGTTCGACGCCATGATTATCCGAATCTCCTTAACAGTGCGTCAGAATGTCTTGCCTTTGCGCGTGGAGGAACGGTCCGCGCCGTCCGGCGCGCCCTCGCGGGCGAACCCGCCGGCATCGTTCGTTCCCTGCGTCCTGTTGCCGCCTGACGGGTCGGGTGGCGCGCCGTCCGGTGCCGGCAGTGGCGGGGTTCCCGGATTGGTGCCGTCCGCTCCCTGCGGTTTGCCGTCGTTGCCCTTGCGGTTCGCTCCCTGTGGCCGGTCGCCGGTGTTCTGCGGTTCGCCGCCCGTGGGATCGCCGTCCAGCGGCTTGGCGTGCCTGCCGCCGCCGTTAGCTCCCTGCGGTTTGCCGCCGCCCCGGCCGAGTCCCGAGAGCAGTCCGGCCAGGCCTCGGCCGGCACCGGGTCTGGCACCGTCCGGGGACGCTTCACCACCGCCGTCGCCGCCTTTCCTGCCGCCCTTGCCGCCCATGGCCTTGCGCAGGCCACCGCCGGCCAAGGCGACGCCCATGCCGAGGATGGAGGGCAGGATTCCGCCGCCGCCACCGCCGACCGAGGATTGCACTGCGGGCACGATCACGCGGATCATGGCGGGCAGGAGGATGATGACGCTCAGGGTGAGCATCAATGTGATGGCCTGGCTGTCGTCGCCCGGACCGGCCGTGACCATGAGCGCGGAGCCGGCCGCCATGACCAGTGCGGCGACGGGCTTGTAGGCCAGGAAGGCGAACAGCCAGCCGATGGTCTTGGCGAAAGCCTGCTTGCCTGATTCCATCCACGACATCGCGGCCCACATGGGTGCCACGCCGACGAGTATCGGCAGCATCCCCGCGCGGAAGTAGGCGAAGATCTTGCTGATCAGACCGCAGATCCACATCACTATCGTGAGCACGACGGCGACCGGCGCGCCGAGGTTGAAGAACGAGGACGCGGCCAGGCTTTTCGACTCCCACGCGTCGTTCATCATGCCGCTTGCGGACCTGAGCACGTCGGCGGTCCACGTGTCGAACGTGGCCTGGAAAGTGTTGACCAGTCCGGCGAGGCACACGGCGCTCAGGATCGCCCACATGAACGCCTTGCCCAACGGGATCAGGTCGCGCCCCTCCTGCTGGGTGACGAGCTTCCAGCCGGCCGCGACCACGCCGCACACGGCCGCGATGATCAGGAACGGGTCCACCTGCATACGAATGTAGTCCGACAGGAAGAACGTGGTGCCGCCGCCCGGCATCCATGACGGCAGGCTCGGATTGCCGCCGGACGATCTTGAGAAGAAGGTGAGCGCGATGCTCGCGCACGAGGAGCCGAGCAGCACGCCGAGCAGTATCCAGCCGATGCGGTCGAGCAGCCGCCCCTCGCCGCCCTGGCCGATGTTCCACACGATGCGCGCGCTCAACGCGATCAGGCTGATCGCGGCGGCGGCGACGAGCACGCCCTGCGCGATGCGCAGGTACCGGTTCACCGGCGCGAACCACGAATCGTAGTCCGGGGTGGCGTTGGATTGCAGCGTGGACACCGTGTCGTTCGCGGCGACCAGCGTGTTGCGGCTCGTGGACAGCCATTCGATCGTGGAATCCGACTGCACCTGGTACATGTTCCACAGGGTCTTCTCCAGCCAGGAGAGCTTGCGCTGCTTCTGGCACGAGGAGTCCTTGTACTCCCATTTGCCCTCGTCGGGCGACTCCTCCTGATAGGTGTTCTCCAACGCATCGCATTGCAGGCTCGGCGTCTGCTTGAGCAGATCCTTGGCCTGCTTTTTCGTGCTGACCGCGACCACGCCGGTATGGCCGTGCGTGTCGCCGTACTGGTCGATGACCCATTGGATCTGGCTTGGTCCGATCAGGTCGCCGAGCTTTCCCTCGGGAATCTTCATCACGTAGGTGGTCTGGGTGTCGCTGATCTGCTTGTCGCCGAACGTGAGCTCCTTGCTGAACGAGCCGAAGTCGGGTCCGCCGCAGGCGGCGAGGCCCATGAGGCAGGCGAGGGCGAGCAGCAGCGCGCACAGGCGCTGCCGTATGCGTCGAATCCCTTTCATGGCTTTTCTCAGCAGCTGGCCGTGACGGACAGGCCGAGGGCGGCGAGGATGGCGACCGCGCCCGCGCCCAGGAAGATGCCGATCACCCAATTGACCAGCTTGTCGAAGGTGTCGTCGCGGTCCGGCACGCCGTCGCCCTGCTGGCGCAGGATGTGCACACCGATGCGCACCAGCGCGACCACGCCGATCACCAGGCTCAACGCCTTCACCCACCCCAGGGCGGTGGATACCGGGCCCGAGAATCCCGGAGGCAGGCATGGGGTCGGGTCGGAAAGGGTTTCCGCGAGGATCACGTATGTTTCATGCAGCATTGGATTGTTCCTTTCGTGTTGGGTTCATGCACCATCGTCAGCCGGTATGGGCTGTGGCGCGGGGCATGGCGTCTACGTCCCTCACGAACCGCGCATACGCGGCCGGATAACGCCGGGGAAAACCGTCGAGTTCGAGCCCCTTGACATGGGGCAGCCGCCACACGCGGACTGTGGATGCCAGTTGGATGCGCGCCGCCACCAAAGGCCGGGGCACATGGGGCGCGGGGTCGGTGATCGCCGCGCCCAACAGGATCGATGCGCCGAACAGTCCGGCCGACTGGTCGGCGAGCAGCGCGCGCAACGATTCAAGTCCGCGCCCCGTGCCCATGGCGCACAGGATGATGCGCGAAGGCACGGCGGGATCCCGGCTCACCGGCAGCGCGCGGCCGGCGTCGGCGAACAGTTCGGGATTCGAATGGCGGATCGTGGTGCATCCGGCACCGCCGTGCGCGGCCACCAGCCACACGCGGTCGGTGACGGGTGCCGTGAACGGGGGGATCAATGTGGTCAATGCCTGTGGCATGGTGATGGTCCTTTCAGAGGCTCGGGTCGGTGCCGGGCAGTTGCGAGGGGTCCGGGTCCGCGGGCACCGACCAGCCCGGAGACGCGGAACCTCCAGCCGAACCGGTGGAACCGCCGGAGGAATGGTATCCGCCGCCGGACGAGCCGGAACCCGAGCCCGAGGCGGAGCCGGAGGGCGTATACGAGTACTGCCGTGGTGCCGGCGTGTTCTGCGCCTGCGCCGCCGCAGCCGCTGCTGCGGCATCCTCCTGCGCTTTCCTTTCCTCGTCGGCCTTGGTCTTCGCGTCGATGGAGGCGTTCACCTTGTCCATGGCGTCGGTGATGGCCTCCTCGTCGCGCTTGTCGATGGAGGCGCGCAGCAGGGCGCGCGCGGATTCGTCCTGCACCTTGCCTTCGGAGGAGGAATACAATCGTTCGCCCTGTTCGACGGTATGGTCCAGCCGCGAGGCGAACACCGCCTCCACCGCCTTCCCCAGGCGTGCGAGCCGTTTGGCGTTCCGCTTCTCCATGGATCGCAGCTTGCCCGTGGCGGCGCGCGCCGTTTCCGTGTCGCCCCCGCATGCGGGGATCGGCTCGCCTGCGGCGTATCGTTCGGCCAGGTCGTTGAGGGTTTCCAGGGTGTCCGGGTCGGCGAGCCTGTCGGCCGTGACCGCTTTCGCCCGGGCAAGCCGGTCGCCGTCGAGATATTCGGCCAGCTTCCGTTCGGCCTTCTGCACTGCGGCGTGGGCGGTGGCGCAGTCCGCCGTCGCCTGTTCCAGCTCGCGTGCCGCCGTGGCCGATTCATGCGATCTCCACGCGGACATGCCGGCGACCGTGACGCAGGCCGCGAGCAGGATGCCGCCCGTGATCGTGGCGATGCGCCTCCATTCGCGCACGGGCATGGCGGCATCCCGTTCGCCGACCGGCGTGAGGTCGATCGTGTCGGCGAGATCGGCCGGCTCCACGGCACCGCCAACGTGCTGCGGTTCCGATGCCGGAGCATCGGCCGGGATATAATTCCCCACCGGATTCGAGGCCGATGGCAGCGGGCCGATCTCCCACGGATCGACGGCCGTGTTCGCCCGGTCTTCGCTTCCGGCGTCGTTCCCGCATCGCGCATCCGGCTCCAGCCCGAGCTCGGGCTCGGGTTCGGCCGGTGGCCGGCGTTCCGGTTCCGGTTCCGGTTCCCGCGCCGGGTCGATGGCGACGGCGGTGCCGGCGGCGATTATGGGGCCCATCTCCCATGGGTCCGTGCTGGAGGTGTTCATCGGTTCGGGAAGAGGCGCTGGCGAAGGCTCGGGCGGTCCGGCGCGGTGGCGGTCATGCCGTCGGCGGCGGTCATGCCGTCGGCGGCGTCGGCCTGCCGCTCGCGGAGCCGCTGCTGTTCCATGACCCATGCGGGATGCTGGCCGTGCTCGTGCGCGTCCATGAGGCAGCGCGTGACCTCGCCCTCGGGTGAAACCGCCGCGAGCCGGCCCAGATGGCCGGTGAACGCGGCTTCGGGATCGCCCTGCATGAAGCTCATGTACGCGGCCGCCTCAAGCACGCCCTCCCTTCGCGCGGAATCCGGGATGTTGTTGGACAGCCGCCACAGCAGGGCCGGCACGTCCTGGTGGAACTCGCTGTTGGCGATCTCGCGCACGTTGTAGTCGGCCTGGTACCACGGTTTGACCTGGCCCGAAGCGAACAGGGGTATGGCGCGCGGATCATGCTCGGCGACCATGAGGAAACGGGCGCGCTCCAGGCCCGGCGATATCAGCTTCGCGCACACCGCGTCGCGCAGCCCCGTGTCGCCGGACAGCGATGCCAGCAGTCCCGCCGTGGCATGGTCCTTTTCCGCGTCCGCGCCGATGCGGTATTGTCCGGCGCGCAGCGAGTCGAGAAAATCGAATACGGCCAATGCGGTTTGCCTGTCAGCCATGAGCAACCTCCAAAAAAAGATATTGTGCGAACAGTCGTCATCGTCGATGATGCGCCGGATCGCAGGCCTCTGCGGGGCGCACCGTCTACAGGCCCCATCGGGAGCACGGTTCCACGGGTCTGCGGTTTCACGGGTTCACGGGTCTGCGGTTTCACGGGTTCACGGGTTCCGGGCATGGGAAAGGCCCTCCGCCGGGAGAGTCCGGCGAAGGGCCTGGGGGGGTTCACATGCCGTCCGGGGCACGGGATTCGGAAAGTTTTATGCCCCTTTCCGGCATGTGAAGTCAATGGAGGGCGTTCCGGCCGCCATCCGATGACGCGGCCGGAACGCCACCGGGTCACTTGCCCGCGTTCACGGCCGAGTGACGGCCGGAACCCTGGGTGGAGTGGCGCTTGCGGAACACGAGCAGGGAGCCGCCCGCGAGCAGCACCGCCAGAGCGCCCGCCGCGAGGCCGAGCACGGCCGTGCCGGTGGAGGCCAACGGCTGCTCGCGGTAGCCGTTCCAGTCATCGGTGTTGCTGGCGGTCTGGGTGTCGGCGCACAGTTGCTTGCCGTCGATCTCGGTCACGTCGCCGGTGGAGTATTCCGGATCGGTGTCTTCGCCGCCATCGGTCTTGTCGTTGAACGGGTCGCCGTTGGACGGCGCGCATTCCACGAGCGGGGTGCCGGTGACGATGGCGCGATCCGTGTGGGTGGCGCCTTCCCTGACGCCCTTGAGCGTGCCGGTCACGCTGACCGATTCGCCGGGCTTGAGCACCAGGGTGTCCCAGTTGTCGGGATAGGTGAGCGAGCCCATGTCCACGTGCGCGTCGCCGACGATGGTGGAGTCGGCGAGGTCCAGGTCGGAGGCCTTGTACCATGCGCCGTCACCGGTCTGCTGGTCCACCTTGCTCGTGTTGGTGATGATGAACGTGATGGCGATGTTGTCGGCGTCCATCTTCAGCGCCTGCTTGGAGTCGTCGCGGTCGGCGGCTTCCTGGCCTTCCTGCTTCAGGGTCGGGGTATCGACCTTCTCCAGGTGGATGCTGGGCGTCATGTCCGGGGTCTTGGTGATCACCTTGTTGGATTCGCGCGGCTGGCCGTTGATGGTCTCGGTCCACGTGTTGGGCACCTCGCCGGCCACGGCGATCCTCTTGCACTGGAGGTAGAGCACCCAGCCGGCCTCGTGCTCGTTGTCGGCGCTCACGAGGTCGAGGTAGGTCTGGGTCGCGTTGACCGTGACCTTGCCGTTCTCGTCCGCATCGACCGTGAACAGGTTGCCGCCGAACTTCGAGGAGTCGAAGCCGCTGCCCGCGATCTTCTCGCCCTTGGCCGCGACCGCCTGGCCGTCCTTGTACAGGTCACGGCTGGCGTAGACGGCCCAGTTGCCGAGGTACTGGTCGTGCTCGGTGTTGAGCTGGTCCGTGCCGCTCCAGTCCGTGACGGTCTGGTAGGCGCGGTCCGGGGGCAGGATGCTGGAATCCAGACGGTAGAGGAACGTGTGGTTCAAATACACGCTCTTGCCGTCGATGCTGTCGCCGCCGACCTTCACGGTCACGTCCTTGACGGGGTTGATCTCCTTCAACGGGTTGGTGACGGTGTTGGTCTTGTCATGCTTGTCGTTGGTGACCTGCGTGGCGGTGTTCTCCACCGTGCAGCCGTCCTTGACCTTGGTGACGGTCATCGGCATGACCACCGTGTAGGTGTGGCCGAGCAGCGACTGGTCGATGCCCGGATCCTTCAGCGGGTCGTAATCCTTGTCGGTCTTCTCGCTGTAGGCCTTCAGATCGGTGGGCTGCGGGTCGCCGGGCACGGTCTCGCCGGTCGCGGGGATCATGGTGTCAACGGTTCGGGCGAACGTGTAGAGCACGCCGTCGAAGTCCTGGATGTTGAACTCGCCGGTGCGGTCCCTGCCGGTTTCGTCAAGGATCTCCACATGCTTCGCGTCGAGGGTCAGGTACTCCTCGTCGTAATCGTCCACGGCACCCAAGCGCCACACCTTGTAGGCGGTGTCGGTGAGCCTGGAGGCGTCGATGTGCACGCGGTAGTACACCTTGTCGCCGAGCAGCGCGGTCTTGCCGTCGATGTTGATGGTCGGGTCCTTCTGGGTGTCCTCCTTCTTCGGCTTGATCGTCGGCGGCTCGTTCTCGACCTTGTTGGACGGGGTGACGCCGTTGTTGACGGTCAAGGCGGCCTTGTTGCCGACGGTCTTGTCGGTCGGCGCGTCCTCGTTCACCTTGGCCTCGAAGCGCAGCAGCACGCGCGGGTTGGAGCCGGCCTTCCAGTTGGCGGCAACCCAGTCCTTCGCGAACGTGGCCTCGAACGAGTGGTTGGCCTCGTCCCATTGGACCCTGTAGGCGGTCTTCGGGATGATCATGCCGGTGTTGAGGTCGGTGATCTCCAGGGTCTGCTTGTTCGCGGTGGTGTACTCGGAATAGGTGTCGGACAGTTTGACGGTGGTCACCTCATACGCCTGGTCCGCAGGGATCTGCGGGTCCACGCGCACGGTGTATTCCACGGTCTGGCCGGGGAACACGACCTGGGTGTCGATGCTGGACTGGTCGCCGCCCTGGGAGGATTCGGCGATGACCTGCTTGTGGATCGGGGGCACCGTCACGCAGATCTTCGGCGTGTTCGTGTCCACCGTGCTGCCGCCTACCGTCTGAGCGCCCTTGTTGTCAAGGTCGTCGCCCTCCGGGTCCACGCAGGTGTTGAGCTCGTCGCCCTCGGACTTGCCATGGGATTCGAGCAGCTTCACGGTGTCGAAGTTCACGTCGAAGGGGATCACGATGCTGATCTGCCGCGCGGTCTTCAGGTCCTTCTGCGCGGCCTCATACTCGTCCTTCGCGCTGACCGTGACCTTGGTGCCTTCGGCGGTGATGTCGAACTGGCCGGTCACGTCCTTGCCGGTCTTGTTCAGGCCGTTGACGCTCGCGTTGGCCTCGTCGGCGGTAGTCCGCTCGTACACCTTGATGTCGGAGGTGTCCTTCAGGTCGAGGATGCCATCGACGTTGGCGAAGTCGTCGGTCCACGCGATCTCGGGCACGCGGCCCAATCCGGTGGGCAGGGTGCCGGAGATGACAGCGGCCACCTCGTCGCCGAGACGGTAGTACTTGTCGTCGCCGCCCACCTTGTCGCTCTTGGCCGGATCGACGGTCAGCTGCCACTTGCCGTCAGCCTTCATGGCCCACGCCTTGTTGGGGTTCGGGGTCCACACGAACACCGGCGGCTCGTTGGTCGGACGGGTCTCGTTGTTCCACTTTTCGTACGCCTTGTTGGTCAGCTGGATCTTCTTGCCCTTGGTGGCACCCTGCTTGATGGTGCCGGTCAGGTAGAACTTGACCTTGCTCGCATTGTTCTTGAACATCGTCTTGGCGATGTACGAGGACTTCGCGGTGGCGGTCGCGGTCTTCGCGTTCTGGTCGATCACGATATCGAACTGGTCGGTCACGTCCCCGCCATCGACGAACACCTTGCCCTTGCCGGACTTCCAGTCGATCCACTGGACCGAACCGGTCAGATCATCGGTGATGCTGTAGGAGGCCAGCGGGTTGAGCAGATGCGCGGGAACGCTGCCGTTGACGACCACGCCAACCTGGTCGCCCACCAGGAACGTCTTCTGATCGACGCCCTGCTGGTTGGTCCAGTCCTTGTCCTCGGCGACCAGAGCGCCGGACTCGTCCAGCACCCACACCTTGTCCGGGGTCGGCGTGACCTTGCCCACGCTGTCGCTGTCGCCGGTCTGGCAATCGGCCAGGCTACCGGTGCCGTTGTCGCCGTTCCAGCACGCGACCGAACCATCCTCGATCGTATAGTCGGAACCGGTGGGCTTCGCGCTCTGTGGCACGTTCAGCGTGTATTCGCCGGAATGCGGGGCGGCGGCGTGCGCCTTGACCACGCGCTTGCCGTCGATGGAGTCATCGATGCTGATATCCGCCTTGACGATATTGCCGTGCGCGTCGGTCACGGTGACCTTGCTCACGTCGTCCTTCTCGGTACCGCCGATCACCACGTCCTTCGTGTCGATCGTGTCGTAGATCCAGAACCTGCTGCTGGCGTTGGAATGCGCCTTGATGTGCGCCGTGTACAGGCTACCGGAGGCGATGGAGTCGTTCCCGTCGGTCACCGTGTCGCCGGCCTCGTTGGTCAGCCACTTCGACGGCGGGGTGGGGGTCTTCTCGCCGGACTCCTTGGCATCAGACTCGCCCTTGTGGGAGACCGCCTCGGCCATGCCGCCCTGCCGGGCGATATCCACATCCCACCAACGCTTGCCCGCAGGCCACGACTCCCACGAGGCGTCCATATCCGTGTAGGACGCGCTCACGGTGGCATTGCCCTTGTTGGACGAGGTGAACTGCTTCGCCACCGTCTTCTCGGTGCCGTCGATGCCACGCCAATGCAGGGTCGCGGTGCCGCTCACGTTCTCGGTCTTCGACCCGTCGGTGGACAGGCTGATCACATCCGACGCATCGGCGGCGTCACCCGACTGGCCCGACATCTCCGCAGCCTGCGTGCTCACGCTCAAATGATACGACGGCGGTGCCGGCTGGTACTTGTCCAGCACGATCACCACGATCGAAGGCTTGCTGGAAGCCCCCACGTTACGACGCATGATCGCATCCACGCTGTTCGACGGATCGTCTGAGAATGGAGTGGCGGTGTCATATTCCTGAGTACCCGCATAGTAGTACTTGTATGGTGCGACGTATTGGTTCCAGTTGTCATACCAGCCACCGGTCCCGGTCGGCGAATACCAGCCGGACCCGTTGTAGATGTAGTTGCCGCCGGAGACGGCTGGCACCGCGCCCACCGCGACCACACGGCAGTCGCCGTCACCCTCGCCGGGATGACGCCGCCGGAAGCCCGTCTCGCATTCCGTGCGGGCCTGATCCAAAGCGGCCTGCGCCTTCGTGACGCCATCGCCCTTCAACGTCACATTGGCATTGTTCATGGCGGCGCGCACCGAATCAAGACTCGTGGCCGGACCCCATGCACCCGAAGCGTCGTCCTTGTACTGCCAGAACTGCACCGCGACCAGGTCGCCGCCCTCGCCGGGCTGGTTGCCGCCGCCACCGCCCGCGAAAGCGGTCGAAGCGACGACACCGCCGGCACCAAGCGTGGCGATCGCGGCCAACGCGGCGACACCGGCTTTCATCTTCCTACCAAAGTTCATAAAAAATGAACCTCCGTTATTGACCTTTTCTGTTCATCCCCTCCCCTCAAACTTTCCGGCCATGGCCCCGCCGCCTCTTTTTCAAGGGGTGGCGGGGCTTCCGACCGCAGGAATAACGGGAGGTAGCCACCGGATGACCCGGCAACCACCAACAAGCCTCACAGGCGACACGCCGAACCACGGAGTACAACGTCTACAAAAAACGAATAAATTTCCAAGGTCATACGGATACACGGGAATATGGGAATACGGGAGAGAACCGAAGATATCCGTACTAAAATTCAAGGGAACATCAGGGCAGAAGGGGGATGCGCGATGGAGTCTCGAATGTGCAGGTTCGTCCGCGACGGGGAGCCTGATATAGGGGAATACCGGGAGCTGGCCGATGGCACCGGAATATGCGTGTTGGCCGATATGAACGGGGACAGCGAGGAAGTCGTCGTATCACTGCCGGACGGAACGATGCCCGAGAACATCTCGGATCTGGAGCTCCTGAAAGTGCCGACGGACATGCACGGGCCGGAATCCGGGCCACTAACGCCGGCGGAAGCCGCCGAGAGAATGGCAAGAACCGATTTCATCATCGAGGAATACGAAAACGGGATAATAGACGAGAACGAGGCCGGATCGGCACTGTTCCATCACCTGTTCCCCAACGAGCATTAATCAAAAGCAATAATGATTGTGGCCCGCATCGGTTTCCCGGTACGGGCCACAAACAGCCAATCATCAATCAGTGCTGAATAGGCGGCAACGATGCACAACCATCTACGCATGTGCCGATGCCGTGTCCGCCGTTGAGGTTTGGTCTTGTGGTGGAGGCGGAGCCGCCGGTCGAACCGGAACCGGAGCTCGAACCGGATCCGCCCGATGTGGTGCCTCGGTATGCGTTGGAGCCACCTGTGCCTGTACGCCTGTACGTGTTGCCGGAGTACGACGAACCGCCGCTATAAGTGGATTGGGCTTGCGCCTGGGCGGCAGCGGCAGCTGCCGCCGCGGCGGCTTGCGCATCCGCGTCGGCCTTGGCCTGGACGCTCGCGTTCACGCCGTTGATGGCATCCTCCAGCGTTTTGCGCGCCTTATCGATCTTCGCCGGATCGTTCGAGTCCTTGAGCTTGTTCGCCGCGTCAATCGCATCAGTCAGGGTCTCGCGGGTCGCGTTGTCCTGCACCTTGCCGTCCGAATCCGTGAGCAGTTTCGATGCCTCGTCCAGCTTCGCCGTCAGATTCGTCTTCGCGGTCTCCAGGGTCTTCGCGGCCTTGGATTCGGTGACGGCCTTCACCGCCTTCGACAGACTCTGCTCGTGGGTCTTGTACCAGTCGGCCTGCTCATTGAGCTTCGCCGTGGCGGCATCCAGCCCCTTCGCATCCTCGGCCACGCAACCCTCGTATACGGGCGTCGCGGCCTTGAGCTCCTTGCCCAACGATTCGACGGTCTTCGCGTCCTTGACCTGTTCGGCCTTGACGGCGGCCGCATCGGCCGCATCGCCGTTGACCAGCGCGTTATACTCATTGGCCCGGCTGCGCACGCCGTCCGCTGCCGTGGCGCACGCCTCCTTCGCTTCCGCGAGCTTCACGCCACGGTACATGTTCCATCCGACGACTCCCGCCACGACCAGCATCACCGCGCAGACGACGGCGATCAGGGGCAGCAGCCACTTCGGCCGCTTCCTTCCGTCCGCGCCTGGCTCCGCCGCATTCTCGGCGGGTGATCCGACGGGTTCGAGGGCTTCCATCTTGTCGATCTCGGGGTTCATTGTCGTTCTCCTTGTTTTGATTGATTATTGCCTTGTCGGCAGTGATGTCCAACGTCGTCTCAATTTCGGATGGCGTTTCGCTCGGGTGTCCGTCCGATGGTTCGGATCCGCGTACGGGCAGTGCAGGTAGGCGTCCTCGTCGTAGCGGCACAGGCCCGGCACGTCGCCCCGGTGGTGCCGCCCGCAGGGGCGGCGCGCGCTGCTTTCCTCCTGCCGGCGGAACAGGCCTATGATCTGGATGGGATTGTCGCACAGCGGGCACACCGCACAGTAGGACGGCCCCTTGTCGCCGTCACGACGCCACGGGGCCACGCCGCCGGTGCGCCCCATGTATGATTCCTGGCCGGTCACGATGCTTTCCGCCCTTCCCGGCCACGCCTTGAACACATCCATAGCCGGCCCCCCGCCGCGCATTGTCGTCATTGATACCTCCTGTTGATATTAACCCACCACTCCGCCGGCAGCTCGGGCACCGCGCCCTCGCGTTCGGCGAACGCGAGGCACGCGAGCACCGTGCGCAGGCCCAGCGGGAACTCCCGCCGTCCCTGACGCATCAGGAACGTCCAGTCCTCCGCGCAATCCTCGCAATCCGAATGATCCATAATCCCGCGACGGGCCGGCACGGCCCGCTCCCCGATGACGTCCGCCATCATCTGCCCCTTCCTTCGTCTTGTCCGGTCCCGTGCTTTGCGTCTGTGCCGCCAAGGGGCAGGCAGTCGCGTTCGATCCATTCCGTGAGCATGTCGCGGATGGTGGTGCCGCGTCGCACGGCCTCGGCCTTGAACCGTTTCTTGAGCTCTGGGTCGAGCTCCACCGTGATCTTGGGGAGCCTGACCGGTTTCCGATAGTCCGTGAGCGTCGATGCCAGCATGTTCCTGGTGGTCATCGGCTTGTTGATCTCCATGATGTCGTTCCTTTCCGTGTTCCCGTATCCACGGGTTTGCGTGGACACGGGATTGCGGGTTTCCGGTTTTGCGGGTTTCCGTTTTCACGGGTGTCAGGCTGCGAATGCGTCGCTGAGCTCCTTGGCGATCAGCCCGTATCCCGAGGCGGACGGGAAACGGCCCTCGTCCGACGCGAGGCGCATGGCCTCCTTGTACGGGATGGTCTCCCGGCATCGGGCCAATCCGTTCTCGGACAGGAACTCCTCGGCGTGCCTGAGGCTGCGCGTGCCGTACCTGGTCTGGGTCAGCAGCACGGAGGAGGGCTTGTTGATCTGCCGGATGGTCTCCAGCATCCTTTCCAGGTCGATGGGTCCGGTGGTGGTGACGAGCAGCACGAGGTCGGCCGCGTCCACCGCCGCCTCCACCAGATCGGTCTGCAAGGGAGGCGTGTCGATCAGCACCCATTCCTCCTCGGCGGGCGCGGCGACGGTGAACCGGTTGACCACCTCCACCGAAAACGGCAGGGGACGGCCGGCCGACTGGGCCTTGTGCGCCCACAAGGTCGCCGCGCCGGACGGATCGGCGTCACGCACCGTCACCGTGTGGCCGAGACGAGTGAGCGCTTCGGCGGTGCCGATGGCGCTGGTGGTCTTTCCCACCCCGCCCTTGAGGTTGACGAAGGCCACCGTCTTAGTGTTCTCGTTCATGTGTGTTATTCCTTTCATTCGGGTTTCCGGCTTCCCGTGTCCACGGGTGGCCGGTTTCCTGTAAATACGGGTTTCCGGGATGATTCGGCCCTGTGAGGCCGGACCGGTGGTTTTTGGTTGGATTGTTTAGAAGAGGGTGGCCTGCAAGGGCGGGGTGTGTGCGGTGGCGGCGGACGCGGCCTTCGCCTTGCCGGTCGAGCGGGTGGTGGCGCGCCATCGTTGCTGACGGGCGTTGTGCTGCTCGGTCTTGCGGCGTTTGCATTCCTTTTCGCGTGCCGCCGCCACGATTTCCGGGTTCGCGCGGATGAAGCGTGCGAGACGCTGTTCGGCGGTCGGATCGTTCGGGTCGAACCGGAATCCGGCCTCCTGAGCGGTTTTCAGGACCTGACGGCGGGCCCGCAATGGCAGTCCTCCGTAGATGCCGTACTGGTCCTGGACCATGATGCCGAAGGCAAGGCATTCGGCCCTGACCGGGCAGGCCTCGCAGATCCGCACCGCCGCACGCCGCAGTTCGTATTGGCTTCGCTGGTTAGGCAGGTCGTCCGGCCCCCACATGCGGTCGGACCACTGGTTGGGGAAGTCCGCGCATTCTCCTTTCAGGAACATGACGCCACCTCCTTCGGCTCGCGGCTGCCGATGAAGCCGAAACGGACGGATGCCGGCCCGGTTTCGGCCGGCTTCCGCTGCCGGCAGCCGTCTTCCTCCCTGGAGACCGCGTCCAGGAATGCGCGGCCGGCACGCAGCGCGGCGCGAACCGCCTCCCGCTCGCTTTCGGCATCGTTCGCGGGAATGATCTTCAGCAGCCGGCGCAGGGTGCGTTGGGCCTCGAAACCGTCATTGCCCGCATCGACGCCGTATGGGCCGAGCAGTTTCTGCACACGCCGGTCCAGATCGTCGGGGATGCCGTAATTCGGCACCTTCGGCATGGATTCCGCGCTCGGCGGTTGCGCCGGTTCGCCCGTGCCGGCGATGATGCCGTGTCCGGCGAGCAGGCGACGCCCGTGGGGGTCGTCGGCCATCTGGAGGCATACCTGGTCCCAGTGCCGTGCAAGGGAGCGGGGACCGGTGAGCGTGCGACGCCAGAAACCGTCATACGGTTTGCCGGGTTTCCCCTCGCTGGTCTCGGGAGGCATCGACGCCCATTCGGCGACCGCGAGCACCAAGGACTTGCCATGGCGGGCGATCAGCCGTCGGGCGGCGTCGAGTTCGCGTTTGCCGGGCCGGGCCAACGGGCCGGGCACCGGCATCGGCGGCAAGGCTCGCAATCCGTCCGCCATCGTGCGGCACACCTCTTCCGCGTCGGAACAGGCCTCGACGGATTCGCTCCCGGAAGGTTCGGCTTCGGCGGCGACATCGGTCCACGGTTCGCTCTGCCAGTCGCCGTCGTCCTCGTCCGGGGTGGTCTCTCCGCTTGCGGGGAGATGCCCCGTAGGGGCAGAGGAGTTATTACGTACTAGGGACGTACTGTAGCTCACCAAGTGAGCTGGGGGCGGGGTCACAGCTGTGAACCGCGGTTCACCCGTGAGCCGGGGTTTTCCGACATCCCCGTCGCCATAACCACGGTTCACAGGTGAGCCGGGGTTATCACCGGATTCCGGCTCGGAACCCAGGTCCACAGGTGAGCCGGGGTTTCCCTTTGCCTTGTTTTCCGTTGAGGGTCGTCCTCCTCGGGTCGAATCGATATCGTTCGAGTCGAAGAAGTCGGGGTCGAGTTCCAGACGGTTCTCCAGGCAAAGGTCCCATACGATGGGCCGGTGCCATTCGCTGAAATGCCCGACCTGACGCTGGTCGCCGCGCCGGATCAGCCCGTTCGTCTCCAGCCACGACAGATGGCGTTTGACCGTGCTCACGCTGCACTTGCACCACGCCGCCAGCTTCCTGTGCGTCGGATGCGCGTTGCGCCCCTCGTCGTCGGCCACGTTCGCCAGACACATCAGCACGCGCGCGGCACCATTATGCTTGGCATCCACCGGCGCGAACCTGAGCGCCCAATCGACCGCGTTCACGCTCATGACACACCCCCTGACCTGATCGAGTCCAACCGGGCCCGCAGCACCGAGATGCTGGGCACGGGAACATCGAGCATCATCGACAGATAGAAATCCTGACTGCCATCTCGGGGAGCGGAGGCCAACAGGCCAAGACCGGCCCCGCGAGACGGGAAACACGGGCGAACGTCGGCGGACGACTGCTTCTCATGCCGTTTCATGGCGTTCCTCCTTTTCCTGGCCGCATGACGCGGCTGACGCCCAGCGCTCCTCCATCTCGTCACGACGAGTGGCGGCACGGCACAAAGCGAAGACCATCAACAGGCCGCACACGAGGACGACACAGACACAAAGAACGACGATCATCGGCCGGTCACCCCCTCGTCATGCCGGCGGGAGCCAGCGACCATAGCCAGCAATCGAAAGCCGACGTAAAACACCAGACGCACGGCACGAACCACAACCGATACGAGGGGACTCAGGAGCCCGACGCAGGAGAATCCCAGAACCGCGAACAACAGGATCATCGATTCCATCTCACTCACCTCGCCTGGTCGGTTTTGCAGATGTCGGGGGCACATAGGCCTGACGGCATTGGGCCATGACCCGATCGCACGCGCGGAGCGCCTAATCGACGGTCGCGGCACGTTTCGCCGACTGCGCACACAGTCCGGCAAGCTGGTTCAGACAGATATCGCACTTCCACACCTCAAGCACGAAGCCCGCGAACCCAGCGGAAAGATCCCTGACCGCCGGTTCGGACGAATCGAGCGGACCAAGAACTATGGGGAACGAGGACAGCAGATCGGAGAGCAGAGTAACACGGCCGTTCATCAGGCCACCGCGCCTTCTCGGGAGGGATGATGCAGCATCGCCCACGTCGCCGCGTCCTCGCTCAGCGAGTCGGCCTTCCCATACAGGTCGGCGACAAGTTTCAGCACCATTTCGGATCCGGCCTGATAGCCACGGATGAAAAGCCCTTCATCGCCCATGGTCCTGGTCAGGGCCACAAGCCGCGCGTACACGTCGCAGGCGGGAGCAGCAAGCGCGTTCAGCTCGCGCAGGGCATCGAGACGGCCCGTCAGATAGGCGGACGCCACGATCTCGTTGACCGTCAGCCCCGAAGGCGAAGGCAAACTCGCCGACAAGGCATCCATGTAATGCAGGAAACCCGAACGGGCATCGCCATCGATACCGGTGGCCGTTCCCGATGAATTGATATCGTCTGTCATCATCCATCACCTTTCA
>ENA-OYYD01000105-OYYD01000105.1-human-gut-metagenome-genome-assembly--contig:-NODE-105-length-32684-cov-6.883386_pt1 | contig 32684 bp, 24 predicted proteins | sample MGYA00244062_ERZ653446 | MGnify/ENA primary metagenome ERZ653446 (study PRJEB26926, sample SAMN06165031) | human gut metagenome | biome: ENVO:00009003; feature: ENVO:2100002; material: ENVO:00002003...
AGCTGCTGTCCATGCTGAACGCTCTTTTATTCGCATTGCTGCTGAGTAATCCATACTTTGCAGTAAAGCTGTCATAAACCCGGTTCAATTCAGCCTGTAAGCTGGCAACCTCTTCATCACTGCATTCTTCCAACTGCCGTTCCAGAAGTCTGTTTGTTGCATCCCGGATAGCAACCATGCCTCTGACACGCTCGCCTGTCACAACGGGAAGTTCCATCTTATTCATAACAGAATTTTCCCTGTAATAAATGTCCTCTCCGACAAGTGCAAAGCTGAAATTCTTAATATCCGGATCAGCCGGTATGGATACCACCTGTTCTTCCAGTTCCGTATCCGAAATCTCCTGCTCTGTGATGGTTCCCTGGATATGCTTTACCGCTTCTTTTAACTGCTCTGCCAGATCTGCTCCCTCTTTTGCCTTTACCGTCACTTCCTGTTTTCCGTACTGGGTACTTTCTGTTGTAAAATCTCCAAGTACCATTTCCGGATGGTCGGCAAAATAAGAATTGACCGTATAGCCTTCCGGTGTAGTTTTTAACTGTACCCAGTCTGGTTCTGTAATTGCAACTCTGTCCCTTTTCTGGAAAAACAGAATATCCGCAACCACACTGGTATTGGCATTTCTCTGGAAAGCATTGTTCGGTAAACGGATCGCCCCAAGCAGATCTGCCCGGTTTGCAAAATATTGTCGGACTTCCGGATTCTGCTTATCCATCGTACCGCTTGATGTGACAACTGCCACCACTCCGCCAGGTCGTACCAGATCTAAGGATTTTGCAATAAAATAATCATGGATCATAAAATGGTATCTGTCATATTTGCGGTCACTGACCTGATATGCCCCAAACGGTACATTTCCAATCACACAGTCAAAAAAGCTGTCCGGGTAACTGGTTTCCTCAAATCCCTGTACTGCAATCCTGTTCTTCTGGTAAAGCTGTTTTGCAATCTGCCCGGAAACCGGATCAAGCTCTACGCCGTACATATTTGTGGTACTCATGCTTTCCGGTAAAAGTCCCATAAAGTTACCTACTCCGCAGGACGGTTCCAGGATATTTCCCTGTTTCAGTCCCATATTTCCAAGTGCTGCATACATTGCTTTGATAACTGTCGGAGAAGTATAAAAAGCATTCAGCGTTGATGCCCTTGCTGCTCTGTATTCTTCTGGCGTGAGGACTCCTTTTAACTGCGTATATTCCTCTGCCCATGCACTGTTTCTTTCCTCAAAAGCCTGTGGAATACCGCCCCATCCAACATATCTTGACAACACTTCCTGTTCTTCCGGTGTTGCTAATCTCTGATCATGTTCCAGTTCTTTCAGCAGCCGGATAGCTTCCATATTTGCTTTAAACTTTGCCTTCGGACCGCCAGCACCAAGGTCATCGTCCGTAATATGGAAGTTATGAGGTTCCTGTTCCTGCACCTGTTCATTCTGCAGATATGGCAAAAATTCTCCCTCATAGCCAAACAGTTCGTTCTCCCCTGGAATATAATTTCGTCCGGTTTCCATACACCGGAAAATATCAGCTTTTGAGGAACCACTCGCTTCGTAGAATCCTGCATAGGAATATAAAATATCATCTTCTCGCTCGTAGGTAGTCAGGTGCAATTCTGTATTTCCTCTTGTCTGGTTTACCAGTTCTTTCCCTTCCAGACCTTGCGGAAGAATCCCCACTGGTTCAAAATGATACCCCTGATATTCAAATACATTCTCGTCCCATTGTTCCTGTACAATTACAGATTCTGGCTCAGATTCTGATTCTGGTTCTCCTTTTTGTACCTCCTCCATTTCTGCAGACAATTCTTCCACTTCTGGTTCTTCTGTATTTTCTTCTGGTTCGGAAGCACTCACAATATCAAATAAAGACATCTGGTATCCATTTAAGCCATCTGCCTGATCTGGTACTTCCTGTGCCGGGAAAATCGTATAGCTACCTTCCACATACTGATGCACTTCTGTTAAAAGCTGTAATTTCTTCTCATAAGTTTCATTCACTGATTCAAAATCCAATGGCAGCATTGCCAGTGCATCGTCCATCGCCTGTAACAGTTTCTGCGACTGCTCCGAATCATTCAGCATAACAGGAAGTTCTTTTCTTGCTTCTTCATTAAAGAAATCCTGCTTGAACGGACGCTCGATTTCTTCTGGCAGCCTTGCATAAAAACTGATCACTTTTCCTGCAATCCGTTCCCTCTCATATTCCGGCATACGGGAATAATCTGCGGAACGTAAGAACTGCTGGTTATCAATCAGATAGCCGATTCTTTTTGCAACTTTTGCCCAGGGCAGCAACACCGAAGTATCTGGATTCCCATAGTCCCCTCTCTCCAGCTTCAAACCTTTCCCATCATAATCTGCATGTGAATTGTCTGCGCCACATAAAGCATGGCTCTGACCGCCTATCCCATATTTTTCCTTGATAAAATCTGTCCTTGCCTTATCATCTTCATTCAGAAGATAAAAAGAATAGGTAGAAAGCCTTCCATCCGAATACGGACCTCCACCGGCAAGAAAGGCATCTATTTCATCCTGAGTAATAAATACCTTATGTTCCTGCCATGCGAATTCATCTCTGGCATTGTATGGAATTACTTCTGCAGCAAATTTCTGAAATTGACCGGATATTCTGATTGGATTATAGGTGCGGAACCGCATAATGCTTTTATCTTCCTCATAAGCCATTGCCATTCCTTCCAGACGCTCGTTCAGATCTGCTAGCCACTGCGGATCTGTCAGCTTTTCTTCCAGATAATCAGTAATTTCCGGATAAATACTGTGAAGATGTGGTAAATCCTCTTCATCAAAGACAAGTTCAGCTACACCCTCTGCCATATCCGCTTTCATATAGGCAAGTGCCTGGGCATGTTCCTTTATCGCATTCTCCCTTGCAACATCAAGTACGGACTGCGGTGCATACTCGCCTTGTTTCAAAAGCTGATGGATACGGCCACTCACATCTTCCCAGGACAAAAACGCCTTATCCAGAATCTGATCGGTAACGGTATGCCCTACTGCAATCTGCAATCCCGTTTCGTCAAACCAGACAGAATATTCCATGCCATTGATTTCAAAACCCTTTCCACCAGTTCCATACTCCCGCTTCACAAACTCTGTATATTCTTCCGGTGTCTGTTCACTCATAAAATTATAGATAATACGAAGCTGGCTTTTACTTCGGTTTCCCCCGGTTCTTAAAACCTCATCAACTACCTCACTTGGAATAGCGATCTCCCCAGCATAGATGGCAGCTATTCTATTTTCAATTTCCCTTTTCTGTTCATTTACAGATGAAAGTTCGGGTAAAGATAAAGCAGAGGCAATTTCTTCCTCTGCTTTACTTAACTGATCTTCACTTGTATCTTCAATTAGCTGTATACCAATTCCATCAAGATGCTCTCTTCCGCTGTTGCCATCAGACTGTTCATATGGGCTGTCCACGCCATCGGGTTCTCCTCTTTCGACGGTGCCGGATTCTTCTCCAAGAGTTTCTCCATCTGCACTTCCAATCTCTTCTGTGCTGTTTTCTCGATCTCCTCCAGATGACGGTTCAGTTTCCCAGTCAGCAACAGGCTCTGATACAGGCTGTTCTTGTGTTCCTTCAGAAATGTCCTCCGCAGCATTCCGTATTTCCCGATCTGTGCTTCTGTCTCCTGGATTGTCAGATTCGGAAACAGATAATCCCCTTTGCGATGATATGTCAGTTCCATGCTCATTTCCTCCTTCATTTTCCTGTGGATATTTGTTTTCTATGATTCTGTTGTTATTCCTTTCGCTTTCACGAATTAACGTGTTAAATTTATTATAATTCCTTTCTTCCGAATTTTCAATACCCTTTTTCATTTCTTCTAATGAAATACGGTGTACAAATCTTCCAATATCCACTAGCACAGACTCACTGGCCATGCTCGTTGCATTTCCAATAAATGTCAGCACTGATAAACTGTTATAGTCTGTGATATGTACAAAGTCCATTTCTTCCTGCCGTTCCAACGGATCAAGCCCACATCTGGAAGCCAGCGTATAATAAATGCTGTCTGTCAACAGACTGCGAAATTCGCTGCGGATGGTATCTTCTTCCAGCTCCTCCAGGTACGTTCCTTCTGTCACATACGTCAATCCATCCAGATATTCATCCAGGTTTTCTTCCACCATGTATTTTGCTGTTGCCATCAGTGCATCAGAAAGATTGCCTGCATCCTTAGCTTCCAGTCCATAAACTTCTTCTAAATGGTTTAACAAAACATCCTGTTGTTTCTCCTGCAACTGCCAAAAATAAGGTGTTCTTCCACCTTTTACCTTATGAGTATCCTGAATATCAAATACATACCGGAGTCTTGTTTTCTGCATGGTTTCATCTAAAAGAGCGATTCCCTTTGCTCCTCGATTTACCCACCGCAGCATTTTTTCATTCCATAATTCCAGAGAAGCACAGGCAGTTGCTTTTGGACGCTGTGCGTGGATCAAAAGCTGATCCATAAATGGATACCTATACAGTCTGGCTGCAGTATCCAGATAATTCATCCAGTCTCTCGGTGAACTGCTGATACGGGTTGCATGATATTCTGCAAGTCCCCGTATCTCATCTAAATGAGCCATAAATCATTCCTCCTTCCATCTGTGCTTCATTTCTTCTTTTTAGGAAACTCAAGACTGAATCTGGCTTTTTCATCTTCCACTCCTAGTACCAGGTCGGCATCAAATTTGCTGTCTTTTTTCTTGGAATACAATCCTTTCACATGGGTACGCCCCTTTTTCAGAAGCTCCACCGCCATCTTTTTATCCATCGACTTTTTCATACTTTCCAGAAAGCGGTTCGACTTCCACAGAGCAAACTGACAGTTTCTGTCAGAGCAGTAATAATTGGTCTTACCCTCATATACATCAGAACCGCATACCGGGCATTTCCCGATTACTTCCTTTGCAGTCTGAAAACGATTCCGTTCTTCTTCCGAAATTGCCCTGCACATAGAAAGAATCTCATTAATCATGAATACAATCCCATTCATAAATTCATCTTCCTGGATTTCCCCCTTTTCCATCATCAGAAGCTGATTCTCCCATTCTGCTGTCAGGCCTGCAGATTTCAGATTCTCCGGCATTACATGGATCAGCTCACATCCTGCTACGGTAGGAAGAATCTGTTTTCCTTTACGTTCCGCATAACCGGAAGATACCAGCTTCTCGATGATATTCGCTCTGGTTGCCGGTGTCCCAAGTCCTTTTTTCTCTGTTTCAGAATCAAATTCCTTATTCCCCGCTGTTTCCATCGCAGCAAGCAGGGTATCTTCGGTAAACATCTTCGGTGGGGAAGTATAATGTGTACTCTTCTCTGCTTTCACAGAGGCAAGAGTCATTCCTTCCTCATATCCTTCTGGAAGTTCTGTCTTATGATCCGGTTCGTCAGATTTCTTATCCTTTACACAGTATTTCCGAAAGGCTTCTTCCACTTCTTTGAACCCCATCTGCACAGGCAGCTTTCCTTTCGCAGTAAATTCATGTTCTTTGCACTGTACGGAAATTTCTGTCTGCTCATAAAGGTACTCTTCCCCTGTTGCCTGAACAAGCTGCTGTCCGATTAGCATCAGCAGATTTTTCTTTCCGCTGGAAAGTCCTCCCATGCCTTTTTCCACTGCTTCTTTTGTCGGCAGGATTGCATGATGATCAGATACCTTTGCATTATTAACCACACGTTCTATGTTTCCCCCAGTCTGTCCAGATTCCAGAAACGGAAGAAAACCTGTCATGCCTTCGGCAAGCATTTTTACCGTTTCTTTCATATCCTCGGTTACATACTGACTGTCTGTTCTCGGATAAGTAACCATCTTTTCTTCATACAGTTCCTGCAGTATATCCAATGTTTTCTGTGCAGTGTATCCGAAAAATCGGTTTGCTTCCCTCTGCAGACTGGTCAGGTCATAAAGTTTGGGCGGAGAAGTCTTTTTCTGTTCTCTTTTCACTCTGGTCACAACAGCTTCTGTTCCATCACAGAGTTTTCTTAATTCTTCCGCTTCTGTTTCAGACTGAATATTTTCTGAAATTACCGCAAGTCTTCCATCTGACAGGGAAACCTTATAATAGGCTTCTTTCTTGAAATGCTCAATTTTCTCTTTTCTTTCCGTCAGCATAGCAAGCGTTGGTGTCTGCACTCTGCCAACTACCAGACGTTTAAAATATCTGGTTGTGTAGGCTCTCGTTGCGTTCATTCCGATCAGCCAGTCCGCCTGTGCCCTGCATACCGCAGCATTACAAAGCCCTGCATATTCTCTCCCGTCAGTTAGGGACTGAAATCCTTTCTGAATGGCTTCATCTTCCATTGAACTGATCCACAGACGCTTCACTGGTTTCTGACAGCCTGCCAGATCATAAACTCTTTTAAAAATCAGTTCTCCTTCTCTTCCGGCATCACAGCCATTGACCAGATATGCTACATCTGCCCGGTTCATTAAGCCGCATAGCACATCAAACTGCTTCTTTTTATCTTCTGATACCTGAACTTTCCATACTTCCGGAATGATCGGCAAATCCTCAAACTGCCATTTTGCATATTTTTCATTATAAATTTCCGGTGGTGCATATTCTGCCAGGTGTCCCAGACACCAACTGACAATGCAACTGTTCCCCTCCAGATACCCGTCCTTTCTCTGATAAGCAGATAAATTTTTTGCAAGGCTCTGTGCCACGCTCGGTTTCTCTGCAATCACTAAAAATTTCGCCATGTTTTCCTCCTGTTCCTGTCAAAAAGGCAGTCCATAAAGAACTGCCCTTTCTCCATACCTTATGCTTTTTTGTTATTTCTGCTGATCTTCCGCATTTTCTTCATCTTCATTGATGTAACTGTCATCAGCAAATTCCAGACCTTCCTCTACAATACCGTCCTCTTTTTTCTTTCGGAATTTACTTAAAGCAAAAGCAGCTAAACCACCGAATACCAGTACAATACCGCCGCCCAGGATTGCAGAACCAAACATTTTATTACCACCGGATTCTGGATTCACTTCTGTTTCTGGCTGTACGGTAGTTTCTGGTTCTGGTGCTGCAGTCGTTTCCGGAAGAACAACTGCTGGTTCCTCTTTTTTCTCGGTTTCCTCGTTTTCGTCTAAGAACTCTGCCAGATCATTTTCATCTACCAGTGACATCATGTACACGTTCTCGGAAGTACCGGAACGGTCAATGACCATATAAAATGTATTTCCATTCTTTGTCTGTACAGTCAGAAACTGCTTGGAACTGTCATTCTCCTTATCATCCACAAGCTGTCCGTTTCCCGGTGTGGAAAACGGTGTTTCCTCTGTGGTCGGCTGCTCTGCCGGCTGTTCTTCTATCACCTGTTCCACTGCTTCTGTCTGCTCTGCATTTTCATTTGCCTGTGCAAATGCAGTCACACTGGCAGAACCCATCAGTATTGTTGACGACAACATAATCATCAAAACTTTTTTCATTACTTTATTCTTCATCTTCCAAATCCTCTCTTTCTTCTATCAGTCCGGTTGACATTTCTCTGTCCATATTTTCTTCTTTCTTTATACCTGTTTCAGAACTATCCATAGAAAGATTGCCCTCTTCATCAAACTGCATGGTAACTGTTCCATTCTGAATCCCGTCCAGAAAAGTCAGCATCTTTCGGCTGTCCATCTTCATGGAACGGATTGCCTTAATGATTTCTGCATCTTCCATCTGCTTTTTCTGGATTCTCAGTTGTCTTACATGCTCCTGCAATTCCAGAATCTTGTTTTCAGTTTTCTGAATGTCATCCAGAACCTTTTTTAACCGCATATTCATCTCTTGTTTACTCCCTTCTAGTGAAGTCTGCCAAATGCCATAAAATGTTGCTGCCAGTAAGAACTTGCAATGCTTGTATACTGAATCGGATTTCCACAATGAATCATCATGTTATTCCCTACATAAATTCCAACATGGCTCGCTCCCGGCGTATCATAAGTTCCCTGGAAAAAGATCAGATCTCCTGGCTTTGCATCAGATGGAGATACATAGGAACAATAAGAACGAAGTCCGTCCGCTGTTGTTCTTCCCACGTTCCATCCATTTCCGCAATTATTGATTACCCAGCATACAAAACCAGAGCAATCAAAACTGGTAGATGGCGATGCACCGCCCCAGACATACGGATAACCCAGATATTTTTCCGCTTCCCGGATCATCTTGGCAAACTGCGGATCAGAAAGTGCTTCTGCCGGAATATCATATCCAAAGCCTGCCCCGCCTGTCGGAATTGTGTTAAGGTCAAACAGATAATCACGATTTCCATAGTATTTGTTGTAAGCGTCATACTGCTCCTGTTCCTTATCTGTCATACGGTTTCTTAAAACTGCATCCAGGTTATGGTTGGTAAGTGTTACATCCAGCCGGTTCACTTCTCTTGTTGTCGTTACTTCCACTTCCTGACTTCCATTGCTGTCTGCTATGTATGCTTCCCAAGTCTGATGCCCATGTGCTGACGCAGAAGCATGATCACCGTAGAATACATCAAACTGCACACCATACTGTGCAAAATTTCCGGTATCCTCAACTACATACTCCACACCATTCATAATGACATGGGTTCCCATTGGCACAAATGGATTGGAAGCATCTACTGCAAGCGTATGATTTGCCTGTGGATAGGCTCCACTTGCAGTCGGGCCTCCACTCCACTGTCCGCAACAGATTGGGCAGTTACAATATCCACTGGTCACAACCTGTCCAAGTGATTCTCCAACCCTGACCTTTTTCTTTTCTGTTACCGTTTCTCGTGTCGAATCCGTATATAATCCATACTGTTCCTTAAAAATCTCCTGAATCTCATCTGCAACCTCTGCATAGGTAAAACCGCCATACTTGACTGTCAGATAAGAAATAAGCTGATACGGGTTGTGTCCGATCTCATCAATCTGAAACTGGAACTCATCATAGTCGGAGTGGTTTGCTTTCATCTGATTGATCTGCTCATTCAGTGCATTTTCCAATGCCACATAAGCATTTTCCGCAGCATAAATATCCTCATCCTCACTGGAATAACTGGTAGAAATAATAGCATTGGAACTGCCCTGGAATAACGCAGCACAGCTTGACAGGCTCGTTGCCATTAACGCAAACAGCAGCACCAGAACTCCTATGGACAGGAGGATATTTCTGTTCTGTGCCACAAGCTCCTTGACCGCAGCTTTGGCTTTTTCCGTAAATCGCTGTGCATTTACAAGCGCTGCGTCTTTCACAGCTTTTCCCTGTTTCGCAGCCTGATACTGCTTCTGGTAACGCTTTTTCTGCAATAATTTCTTTAATGCAGACTGTTTCTTCTGCTCTGCTTCTTTCTGAACCGCCTTTTTTGCTTCATTGGAAGCATTGGTGCTAAACTGTAGGCGAGATTTTTCTGTTTCTTCCAAAACGGTTTCCCTCAACCGATTATTTCTCTGTCGGTTTTCTTTCAACCGTTCCCGAACGTAAATTGACTTTCTTGCAAGGCTTTCTCCCGCAAGTTCCATCTGATCTGCTGCATCAAGAGCAGCATTATCATCGGTATCCTCTCTGATTTTTTTCTGATCATAGGCAGATACCGTTTCTGAAACAACGGTTGCTCCCTTTCTTGCCATTCCGCTACCGGGAATCATACCTTTACTTTCATCTTCAAAGGAAAGACGGGATTTTGATTTTTTCTGTTCTTTTAGCGTCTGTTCCCTTTTCGTCTTTCCTTTAATCTCTTCCCGAAAATCTTCCATTGATTTTTCATCAATTTCTGACTTTTCATGGTAGCGTTTCTGCTCTTTCGCTGCATAAGCTACGACCATCTTTTTCTTTCGGCTCTGCCTGTCCGGTTCCGATGTTTCAGCATCACGTCCCGGATGTCCCCGGATACTCTCTTTACGAAGTCTGGAACGTGAAACAGACGGAGATTTCTCCCCGCCTGCCTTTTCATTACTCATTTCTGAGCTTTCTATTTCTTCCGCTTCCGCAACTTCTTCCTGTTCCAGAAAAGCGTGTCTGGACTGCAGTCTGTGTTTTCCTTCTTTCACTCCCTCAACTGTTTCTTCTGCAGTATGAGTTTTTCTGACCTTTCCAAAGTCCAGCTCCTGTTCTTTGTGTCCGGCTGTTTTCTTCTCATCTGCCTCACGTCCGGTAATCCGCTTTTCCTTTTTACTGCGGAGATTTTTTTCTCTGAGTCCATCCCTGCTCATCTTCTGGACAGTCTTGTCCCTTGCTTTATATTCATGCTCCTGCATGGTCATCATCTCCTGATCTATGGTAATTTTCCGTTTTATTCCTTTCCGTTATTTTTCTTTGCAACCAGTACCATACGCCCATTTTTCTGGGAATACTCACAAGTAGACAGTGTAAGTAACTTATCTCTGTATTTTGCTGTTGTTCCTGTCTGATAAAGTGATTTTTCCTTAACGGAAGCAACAAATTTTTTATAATCATCCACTGTTCCCGCTTTGATAAAACTGTAATAATCAAAATCATTCCCTGTATAAACGGGTGTTGTAAATGCTGCAAATATCTGATACTGTTCATTTCCCCATATCGTGCGGAACAGGATTGTCGGATGTTCTTCGTAAAATCCTTCGTCCTTATATTTTTCAAGGTCAGCAAACATCTTCCCACTGTTCATGTGATGTCCATATATGATCAGATTGTCCGAATCTCCTGGTACACATTCTTCTGCCAGAAATAAACAGCCATTTGCAGAATATTCCCCGTTAAAATCCCGATGCAGATAATAATTTTTATCTCCGGGCCGGTACATGACCGGATAATCTATTCTCGTCCCATCAATGGTCAGCCAGCCAATACAATCTGGATTTTTTTCATGCAATGCCAAAATTCCAGCATCTACCTCTATCAAAGAATCGCCGGAGGCATCTTCTTCTGGTTCATCTTCTTTTTTCTGCATAAGTTCCTGTAACTCTTGCTGTAACTGGTTATCCTGTCTTTCCTGCACAAAAAATCCCATCAGGAAATACAGACTGATCGTAAGCAATATAACGGATATAGAAAGTAATAATCCTGCCACCCATTTTCTCATGCTCTGCCATTGCCCCTTTAACTATCATCTCTGCCTTTGATTCCGAGTTTTTCACGCTTCTCTACATCTTCCGGTTTCGATGACATTAACGCATAAAGCATAAGGGTATTATCAAATCTGTCCTTAAATGGAATAATTGTATTTCCATAAAAAATCAGCCCTTCTCCCTCTCCACTGTTTGTTACATAGGAAAGCTGGTGTGTTGAAATATTAAGCTGCTTTGCCAGAATCTGTCGATCCCCGGATGCCTGGTTGAGCATCAGGATAAAGTCTGAGTTTTCAAAGATATTCTCGATTTCCCTTGATGCAAGCAGGTCTTTTACGTTCTGCGTGATACCAGTCGGAATACCGCCCCACTTACGAAATCTCTTCCAGATTTCTACACTGTATGCTGCTGTCTGTTCTTCTTTCAGCAACAGATGGAACTCATCAATGTAATATCTGGTAGACTTATGGGCAGAACGGTTGACTGTTACCCTATTCCAAACCTGATCCTGAACAATCAACATGCCAAGTTTTTTAAGCTGTTTACCAAGGTCTTTAATATCGAAACATACCAGACGATTATTCAGTTCTACATTTGTGCGGTGATTGAACACCTTCAGGGAACCATTTACATAGATTTCCAGTGCAGTTGCCAGCCTCTGCGACTCTGCCTCTTCCTGTTTGCGAAGCAGATTATATAAATCTTCCAGGATTGGCATTTTCTCCGGGACCGGATCAACAAGATAGTCCTGATATACCAGACGTACACATCGGTCAATGATTGTTTTTTCCACTGGTTCCAGACCATTTTTCCCTCCTACTACCAGTTCACAAAGCGAAAGGATAAAATCTGATTTCAGAGATAGCGGATCGTCATCATCCGCATAATTGATGTTAATGTCCATTGGATTGATGTAATCATGACTGGTCGGAGAAATACGGATAACCTGCCCATTAAATGCCCGGACTAACGGAAAATATTCTCCCTCCGGATCACAGATGATAATGTCGTCTTTTGTGACAATAAATACATTGGTAATCTCTCTTTTTGCTGCAAAGGATTTACCAGATCCAGGAGTACCAAGTATCAGCCCATTTGGATTCTTCAGCTTTTTCCGATCTGCCATGATCAGGTTATTAGACAGGGCATTTAACCCATAATAGATAGATTCTCCGCCCATAAACAGTTCCTGCGTTGTAAATGGGACAAAAATAGCTGTCGATGTGGTAGTCAATGCACGCTTGATCGGAATCCAGTTTCTTCCAAGTGGCAAACTGCTCATAAGGCCCTGTTCCTGCTGATAGTCCAGTCTTTTTAATGCACAGTTATATTTCTGTGCGATACCTGCCGTCTGGAATACCACATTTTCCAGTTCCTGTTTATTTTTTGCTGTATTTAAAAACACAACCGTCACAAGAAACATTCTTTCATTTCTCGACTGTAAATCTTCCAGAAGCCTTTTCGCCTCTCCACCATATGTGTTCAGGTCAGACGGAATAATATCCATATCATATCCGGAGCGTACCGCTTTTTTCTGTTCCTCAATTTTCATGCGGTTAATGTCCGTAACCTTACTTTTAACCAATTTGATTGCTTTCATCTGGTCAATGGACTGAATATGCAGATTAACAAGCAGGTTACAGTCCATTTCCAGAAATTCAGCAAGCATTTTATCCGTCAGCTCTGGTGCCAGTATCTGCAGATAGGATACTGCTCCGATGGTATCTCCCATCTGAAAATCCTTTCCATTTTTGAACAGGAAACTGGATGGAGCAATATAATCCTTTGTATTCAGCCCGGTACGCAGCATATCATCATAACTGAACCTAAATGGCACTTTGACATTCTGGTTGAATGTTTCATACATGATCTGCAAACGCTCTACCCCATTTAACGGATATGCAGATACCCCGAAAACCTTAAAATTATTGAGTATATCTGTTTCGATACGTTCCAGTTTTGGTTTTGCTTCCCGGATATTGTCAGCTTCAATTCCAAATGTAATGTACTTGGTTCTGACAAGACCATTATTTCCTTTTGCCAACTGATTTCTAAGCATCTGGTCAAATTCCATACGCAGATTATCAAAACTGTCATTCTGCTTTTTAATATGGATCACATCTTCATATTCCATCATGTTGCTGTGATGATTGATAAAGGACAACTGAAAATGGATGGTGCTGTCAAAATAATTCAGGAAATCACACCAGTTCTCAAAAATTGCATTTTTATCCTCATTCTGTGCTAACTGATAGTTGATATCATAAAAACGAATCGTCTTTGAATAATACCCATCCTCCACACGACAGATTCCGTCTTTTCCCATTTCTCTATATGGGATGGACTGCTGTGCGGTAATGTTTTTCCCTTTATTTCTATTGTCTTTATTCGTGCTGGATATTTTCTTTGCAGCACCTTTTTCCTCGCTGGATTTTACAGAACCCGGCGGCTTTGTCTTTTTTTTATGCTTTTCTTCTTTCTTTGCCTGTTTCTGTGCCGCCTTTTCTTCACGAGCAGCCTGTTTTGCCGCCTGCTTCGCAAGTTTTTTCTCTTCCTTTTCGTATGCCTTATGTAATTTCAGTTCATATTTCTGGGCTTTTTTCCAGGCACGTTTTTCCCGTCTGCTTAATTTACGTCTTGGTCTGCGAACACCTCGGTGTCGCTCCAGTGCTTCATACCCAGTAACCATCGGTACTCCCGTCAAACGCTGTCTGTCCTTTGCATAATTTTCTGCCTCGTCCGGATCAAACACTGGTAAACCATCAGCAGAATCCTCTTCATCCAGCCACCAGTCATCCGGATGGGAAAATTCTTCTGTCTGCTCTGGAAGATTCTTATCGTTTCTTAATTTTTCCACGAACGGTACCTCCTTTCGCTTTTGTCAAAATTTTCTTTTTTTCATAGAGGTTTTCCACCTCATATTTCCGTACCGGGGGACGGATAAATTTTACTGTAATCACGTTTTTGAGGACTTTCTCCAAAGGAAGTCCATCTTTCTCATACATAGCAAATAAAAAAGTCGGAAGCATCAACAGACACATCCCGGTTGCCGCATTACTCGAACCAATCAATTCCCTTGACAGGAAATAAAACGGAAGCCCTACTGCCGCTGCAATACCAAGGCAGATAAGCTGTCGTTTTGTAAGGTTGAGAATAATTTTATTTTTTACTTTTGTCAGATCTTTTGGTACTGATACAAAAGCCATTTTCATCGTCTCCTTTTCCACATTTAGTGTGCATTAAAGATGCTCTTTGAGAAATTAGCTGTTTTCATAAGACTGAAACACAGTATCACTGTATATGCCATTACACTGAGCAGTGCCGTATGCACATTGTCGGATACCTGTATGTTTGCAACCAGCACAGAATAAATGCCCACGCATACCATGATAAAAAATCCCTGAAATGCCAGTGCAAACAATCCTCTTAAATAATTGCTGCCAATCTGTCCCCATTCCCGGTTGCTCATAGTGGCAAATGGGATTGCACCGATTGACGAATACAGATAAATTTCTATCATACGACCATATAAAATGACCGTTATAAAAACGGATATAACCTTTAGGCACAAGCTCGCCAGAAGCGTTTCCAGTGCCAGTATAATCAGTTCCCCTACTTCCATTGATTCCATTGCTGTCTCCATCGAGGTGATTACCGAATCAATATTGATTGCCGTCTGCTGGTTGATAACACCTGCAGCCCGGTTCACTACATTCTGTCCAACATCAAAAATTGCCATTGTGATCGTAAAAGCATTGCTTACGAACCATACTGCAACCCACATCTTGAAGAAATATTTGAAAAACATCCATGTATCTATGTCATGCATGTTGTTCTTTTCGGTGAGCATGGAAATCAGCTCATAGCACAACACAAAGGTTATGATCATTCCGGCAATCGGTACGATCACAGAATCCGACAGATTTTGGATCAAGCTGAAAATACTGCCACTCCAGCCCTGGGGCGTTTGCCCAACCTGACTAGCGATGTCACCGGTTTTTTCATTCACATCGGTAAACATGTTCGTCAGGTTTGAGCTGACCATGCCTGTAAGGAGGTTACGCATCCATTCTTCTATGGACTCAAAAATCTTATCCATGCGTGTTCTCCTTTCCTACTGCCCCGGCTAAAACAAATTCGCCAGTAATGGTACAAGCTGTGTACCGATCAGAACGACACCTCCACCTGCCATAAGCTGCTTGATTCCCTGTGACTTGGCTCCGGGATTGTCATTTCCATATCCCTCCAGGAGATTGATAACTCCCCAAACTGCCAGACCAGCTCCGATTGCAACAACCAGAGTCTGTAAAATATTAATTGCGGATGTAAAAAACGCCATAATCTATGTTCTCCTTTCGTAACTGCTGTTTTCATTATGATTTTTTAACGGTTACTACTCGGAGGGTTCCGCCCTGATGGGCGGTCTTTCATGCTTACGCATATCGCTACCTCCCAAAAGGGCATAAAAAAAGAGCTATGTATGTTTTACGTTACATGCTCTGTGCCTTCATTTTCACTATTTGATTGTTTTTCCAGTTCACTGCCTTCATACACATAAAGGTCGAACGCTTCTTCCGGACTTAACCGGACTTCCATCTGATGTTTCATATATTCTTCCACATGAAACTCATTCTTTTTATCATAATCGGATAACTGCTGATACCGTTTATGTTTTGTAATGTCAAATTTATCACTGTAAAACGGACGGACACCACGAAGCTGCAAAATACACTTGTTACCGTCCATGACTGCCAGTTCGTCCCGGCTCATCAGTTCTTTTCCTGTTTTCTGATAGTTCAGACCGTAAGACCGACTTTGTCCTCTTGTATCAGAAGTGTTATATAAATCAATGGTTTCCTTTCCCAGCGTCTCCGAAATTTCTTTCAGAGTGGTACTTTCCTTTCCACCAAGGAACAGCATGGTATCGCAGTTGCCTGTGATAGTTTCGGCGGCATCCTTGTAAATGGTCTTAAGCTGTGATTGTGACTGCAAAATAATGGATGCAGAAATCTCTCTGCTTCGGATCGTTGCAATCAGCTTATCGAACTTCGGAATCTGACCGATATTTGCGAACTCGTCACAGAGGATTCTTACATGATAAGGCAATCTTCCATGATGAACGTCATCGGCTCTGTCACATAACAGATTGAAAAGCTGACTGTACATCATGGCAACCACAAAGTTAAATGTATCATCCGTATCCGAGATTACAATAAACAATGCAGTTCTTTGATCTCCGATCATATCCAGCTCCATCTCATCATAAGACATAAGCTCCCGCAATTCCGCAATATCAAAGGGTGCGAGTCTGGCACCACAACTGATCAAAATACTTTTTGCTGTCTTTCCTGCAGCCAGCTTGTATTTTTTATACTGCCTTACTGCAAAATGATTCGGCTCGTCTCTTTCCAGCTCCTCAAATAACAAATCCACTGCATTTTTAAACTCTTCATCTTCTTCCCTTGTTTCACTGGCATTGATAAATTCCAGCAGGGTTGAAAAATTCTGTTCTTCCTCCGGTGCTTCATAGTAGATATAACCAATCAAAGCACAATACAGCAGACGTTCCGCTTTTGTCCAGAAATCCTCGGAAGATTTTTCTCCCTCTCCCTTGGTATTTACCATGATCGTATTTACCAGTTTCAGAATGTCTTTTTCCGAACGAATGTAATGAAACGGATTATAGTGCATACTTTTGGCAAAGTTGATGGTATTCAGCACCTTGATTTTGTAAGGAGCCATTACCACTCTGCCATTTTTATCACGCAGGATTTTCCCATTTTTATCTTTCTTCGGTGTCCCTCGTGCTAACATCTTACCACATTCTACGATAATTGTCCCCTTGGGATCAGTGACCACAAAGCTCACATTATCCGGCATCTGCATAAGCTGTGGTTTCACATAAAATCTGGTCTTACCGCTGCCAGATCCCCCAATCACTATGACATTCTTGTTTCTGGCATACTTTGGTTTCTTTGGTCTGCTGTTCATGGTCAGACGTTCCGTTTGTGTCAACAGAATATTATTCTCAAAGACCGGATCAATAAAAGGTGCTATATCCTTTTCATTTCCCCATCTGGCAGAACCATATTCCTCCCCTTGGCGAAACTTCTTTCCATTCTTTCCTTTGAAATATACCACTGCCCACACACTGACTGCTGCGATAGTTCCCGCAGCCAGACTTTTCGGTTGTATACTTGGCAGTAACTTTTTAAACGCTAACGGATAGTTCATAAGGAGAACCATCAGCCTGTCCACTACTGTACTGCCCCTGCAATACTGATACAGCCAGGTGCATTTATTTACCACATAAAATACAACCATATACGGAATATGCAACAGAACCTTTTTTATCACTTCTGCATTCGGGGGACGCACCTGAAATCCTTTCAGTTTTTTCTTTATATTTTTTATCCCACTCATAAGCTCGGCTCCTTCTGTTTTTCTTTCGATTTTTCCCGTTCTCTCTGTTTATCCTGGCTGCGGGCTGCGATTGCCTGCTGTAATTTCTTACGGACAGACGGTTTCTTTGTTTTATTCAGCGTCTTTCCGGTAAATTCCCGAAATGCCGCTGTCATCACATCCACATCCCTTGCCTTGAAGAAAACGAAATATCGGGGTGGATCTACGGACTTATCACGTTTCAGACTAAAATCAATGCCATATTTTTTTGCCACTTTTTCAAAATCCTTAATGTTGTTATCCGTAATCTCAATGTTGGAAAGCTGAACATTCTGCTGTGCCAGCTTCTTTAAACTCTGCTTCCCATGATAATCTTTATCTGGCGGTCCTTTTACCTGCTGTTTTCTTGCTTTCTCTGCTTTTTCTTTCTCTATTGCTGCCAGAAAACGCATCATTGCCTGTTTCAATAAGCGAACTGTCACTTTTCCGCCAGTGATACACAGGGACACTGTTTTTTCATTCACTTCTTCCTGCATCAATCTGCTCCTTTCTATGGTTTTCCAACAGACGGTCTTCCTTTGCTCCTACCCGGATACAGCAGTACAGAACAAAGTTGACTGCTAATACCAGAAGAATCCCTGCAATAATCAATAACGTTCTCATTTTATACCCCTTTCATCATTCAAAAGGGCATCTATGACTTCTGCTGCTCATAAATGCCCCTCCATTAACTTTTATTTTCTTTTTTTCGCAATCCAGAATGCTGATACACTGCCTGCCATACCTGCTACTGCAAGCAGAATCCAAAGCAGCATATGTGTATTATCTCCGGTTTTCGGTGTATCCGTTACCTGTGTAGATGGTGTTTCCGGTGTTGGTGTTTCTTCCGGTTTTACCTCATCTTTCATCACAACTTTCTGAATCTCCCCGGTATCCTCTACTGTGAACTTCACGTCCTCAGCTACCAGATAGCCGTCAGGGGCAGACTCTTCACGAAGTGTATACTCCCCTATCGGAAGCATTTCAATGTAATGCGGTTTCTCCTCCGAAGTCCAGCTCTCTACTGTCTTACCGTCTTTGTCAAGAATGGTCAGTTTTGCTCCTGGAAGTTCCTTACCGGAAATATCCGTCTTGGAAATTTCTACCTTGGTCACATCATCTTTCATCTCGATTTTCTGTGACTTTGCAGTATCTTCAACGGTAAATGTGATGCTTTCTGCTGTCACATAACCATCTGCCGGTTTTGTTTCTGTCAGAGTATATTTCTGTCCAACTACCAGTTCTTTGATGATATGAGCTTCTTTACCGGAAGTCCAGGAATCTACAACTTTACCGCTTTCGTCAGTTACCTGTAACTTAGCTCCTTCCAGCTCTTTTCCGTCTGTCAGGGAAGTCTTGGTAATTTCGATTACAGTCGGCTCGTCCTCAAAGGTAAAAGCATAAGATACTTTTTCCTTTTCTGCACCTCCATACTCAAACGTGAACTCCTGTGTTTCATCTGTCATTGCAAATCCAGGTGCCGGAGACGTTTCTTTGATATAATACGCAAAACCAATCGGTAAATCTGCCGTAAAAGTCAGCTTTCCTTCTTTGTCTGTTGCCAGTTCCTCGATCACAGTATCTGCCTTCAGAATTACTTTTCCGTCTGCTCCTGTAATATCATCCTTGACACAGAGGGCAAATACCGCACCTTCCAGTACACGATCAGAATCTTTCTCTTTTTTCACAACTTTCACTTCTGCTTTCTGGCGGTTATTCTGCCAGTCAGCAGAGTAAGTAACCTCTGCAGTATCCTGATCCCGGTATGTCAGATCAATCTCTCTTGCTTCATCATCCAGAACAAAGCCTTCTACTGTAGCTTTTTCTTTTACATAGTATTTACCAAGTGGAAGTCCGGATATTTTTGCAATACCGGTATCATCTGTTGTAATGGTTGCCACCAGCTCATCTTTTTTATAATAATCTTCACTTTCTCCGTCAGCAGACTTCACATCTTCTAAAGCATAAACTTCAAAAGTAACATCTTTCAGACTGCCTGTTACATACTGGAATAAATGGCTGATCCAGCCTCCAACGGAATCCAGTGCAGTTACTTTATCCAGAAATTCTCCATTTTTATTGATGATAATCGTTCCTGTTGGCACATCATCTTTCATTTCAACTTTCTGGATTTCCCCGGTATCCTCAATCGTAAAAGTGATCTCTTCTGCCTTGAGGTATCCATAAGGAGCCATTTCTTCTCTGAGAGTATAGGTTTCCCCTACGGTAAGTCGTTCAATCAGATGCTGCTCGCCTTTTACAGATTTCCATGTATCAACTGCATTTCCAGCTTTGTCCAGAACAGTAAGTGTCGCACCTGACAATTCCACGCCAGTAGTTAAATCAGACTTGGAAACTACAACCTTTGTAGGCTGGTTCTTAAATACAGAAGATAACTGTACTACCTTAACATCCTGTCCCTGATATTCTGCTTTTACTTCCAGAACTTCATCAGAAGATACATAACCATCTGGTGCTGCAAGTTCTTTGATATAATACTCACCAAATGGAAAATCCTGTGTAAATACAGCCTTTCCATCTTCTCCGGAAACAGCTTTTCCAAGCAGTGTGTCTGCTTTCACAATTACAGCTCCATGAGCTTTCATATCATTCTTTGCATAAAGTCCAAACTCTGCTCCTGCAACGGCTGCTTCTGTATCAGCATCCTGTTTTACCACAGAAATTTCTACTTTCTGACGGTCATTTTCAAAGATAGCTGTCTGTTCAATGACTGGTGTTTCCTGATCTTTGTAAGAAAAAGTAATGATCTGTGCTTCACTGTTTAAAACAAAGCCATCCGGTGCTGTCTTTTCAACAATCTTATAACTTCCAAGCGGCAGATTTTTCAGGACCGCTTTCCCATCTTTATCCGTTGTAACCGTTTTTACCAGTGTTCCAGCAGCATATTCCAGAATACGGTTTCCATTATCATCTTTCTGGAAATCTGCAGTATAGATGTCCTCGGCAGCGTAAATCTCAAACTCTGCCCCTTCCAGATTTTCTGTCTGATATGTAAAATCATCCTTGAATCCGTCCAGAACTTCGCCCTTTTTCACGATAGTCAGTTCACCCTTAACAGGATGGTTCTCATAAACTGCTTCAATAATCACATCCCCGGAAGTTCCGTCCATCTGGTATGCAGTATTAGAATCTACTGTTACCTCATAGTAATTTTCATTCAAAGTATATCCATAAGGTGCATTTACTTCCTCAATGCGATAATGTCCGATTTTAAGATTCTGCGGAAGAATCAAATATCCCTGCTCATCTGTAAAATAGGATTTATGTTTTACCGTAGTCGGATAAGTTGTTACCTGCTCCACATATTTCTCAGTGTCCATGTTGAAAATCTTGAACTCTGTATTCTTCTGAAGCACTGCCTTTTTCGTCTCATCATCCTGTTTGATGATTTTCAGTTTCGCTTCAAACTCGTCATCCAGAAGCACTCTCCATGTCTGTGGCTGGTTCGGGTTGTTCTCAGTGATACGCACTGTAAAATCATCTACCGGAGTGTAATTATGAGGTGTCGTGGTTTCACGCACAATATAAGTTCCATAAGGAATCGCAATACTGCAGGCATAACCTTTTTCATCTGTAAAGATTTCTGTTGCTCCGTTTTCCCCGATCACTACCGGTTTTGCAGAATCAAAATCATAGCTTCCATCCTCTTTTACTTTCAGGGAAGATACCAGATAAGCGGTAAATCCTGCCCCTTTCAGTAAGTCGGCATCGGTCTTTCCGTTATTTGCCGCCTTGATAATCTGGAATGGCTGTTTCATTACCTGCTCCAGAGACAGACAGTCACGTTTTACTTCTGCTACAAGATCTCCTTCGTAATTGCAGACCAGATCATGTTCTTCTTCATCTGCCAGATAACCAGTTGGAGGAGTAATCTCTTTCACATAGTAATTACCAAGATATAATCCATCCACAAAAGCCTGTCCATTCTCATCTGTCGTAAGAGTGGCAACCTGTTCTCCTGCTTTATAGATCACGCCAGTAACACCATCCGGATGCACAATATCCTCACGAGCATACAGTCCATATACTGCTTTTTCCAGAGTGGCATCGCCCTGTGGAACTGCCTTTTTGGTTTCTTTATCCTGCTTCTGCAGAGAAATCTTAGCTGTCACACGTTCATTTTTGAATGTATGCTTGAATGTCTGTTTTGCTTCTTTATCATTCGTATAAGAGAAAGCAAACGTATAAACATCATCTGTGTTTCTCACATACCCTTCCGGTGCCTGCACTTCTTTCACATCATAAGAAAATCCAAGCGGCAGGTCTGCTGTAAACTTCGCTGTTCCGTCTGCTCCTGTTGTCGCTTTCTGGATCAGTGTCCCTTTCTTTACAATGACAGTTCCATCCACGTTGGTAATGTCACTTGCAGCATAAAGTCCAAAGATTCCTCCAGCTAGAGGATTTTCTGTATCTTCATCCTGTTTTGTTACCATTACTTCTACTTTCTGTCTGTCATTGGTAAAGGTTGTCTCAGTGAAAACAACATCCACATTCTGTCCTGCATAGGATAATGTTACTGTCTTTTCCTCTCCGGCATTATAGAATCCTGTCGGAGCCTGTTTCTCTTTTACGATATATGTACCAAGATACAGATTTTTAAGAACGGTAGCTCCGTTTGTATCTGTTGTCAGATTCTCTTTTACTAGATCACCCTTGCTGTAAACTTTTGTACCATAAGCAGTTTTAATATCTGCTCCAGCATACACATCATAAACAGCACCACTCTGTCTGCGTTTCTCATACTTAAATGTTGTTCCATTTTCTGTTACATCTGCACCAACCAGAACCTCACCTTCTTTATAAACGGTAAGCTGTCCCATCTGTTCTTCATCTGGAACGGTAACAGTTGTGGTCTTGCTGACTTCCAGTTTCACATTGTAAGCTGTTGCATTGATACGATATCCGCTTGGAGCTGTAATCTCTTTCAGATATACAGTATCCTGTGTCTTAGTGATCTGTACGGACGCTTCACCGTTTTCATCCGTCGCAGGTAACTGTGTGATCAGTTTTGTGCATTCTGCATCACTGTATAATCCAAACACAGCACCAGACAGCTTTGCGTCTGACTTGGCATCTTTCTTGATCACCTTAACACTTGCCTGCTGTACCCAGGATACTTTAAAATCTACATATTTCTCATCATCAACGCCTTCACCAAATACCAGAGCCAGATCCTGGTTTCCGGAACCTGTTGAAATCTTATAAGCTGAATAATCTTTGGTAATGCTTCCTTTCATGGTTGCAGACCAGCTTCCTGCCACATCACTCACCTGTGTTAATGGTGCAGACAGATAAAACTTTGTACCACCACAAATTTCCACACTTTCTCCGGCTTTACTTGTTTTACCTGTTGTCAGGTTATGAAGCTGTACACCTGCCGGAAGTTTCATGGTAATGGTCTGTAACGCATCCGCATTAAATGTAATATCCTTTGTTCTCTGACTGTTGCCATCCACATAGGCTTTTACATCTGCATCCGAAAAGGACATTGCCACATCTGGAATTTCCGGCTGTGAAATACAGTAATTATAGAGTTTCATTGCCAGATTCTGTGCTGTACTGTTTGCACCTGAAAAAGCATCCCCACTTCCATTTGCATAAGATGCTGCCAGATGTACCAAGATAAATCTGGCTCCTGTACTTAAATTGCCGTATCCGTTTTCCTCTGTAAAAAATCCATCATCACCAGAAGCCTTTGTACCGTAATAGCACACTTTCGCAAGTGCTTTCCCATCACCAACTTTATTGATCGTATAGGTTCCACTTCCTGGCCCTGGTTTGGATGGCTGCACACAGTATGCTGTGGCAGATATATTACCGAATTTTACAGTGTACTGATAAGTAAGATATGTTCCATATCCATAATCTGCATATCGGTATTCTGCCCCTCTGGTCACAGAAACCTGCTGTGAACTTCTGGCATTTCCTGCCGCAGCCATAAAGGTTACTGTTTCGCCTTCATTCATTGCATACAGATCAATTCCATTACTCTCTGCCTGCTCCAGTGCTTCTGGAACAGTTAATTCAGATTCCAAATCTGCTGTGCTTTCAGAATTTTGTGTTTCCCGGTGCGACTCCGAATCCTCCTCGCTCTGCTCCGTATCTCCAGTATCATTGTCAACATTTACTGTACTTTCCGAAGCACGCTCTGACTGCTCTTCTGTTTCCGGTTCTTTCACTGTAATGTTTCTGTTGATTCTATAAGCAGGATGACCGCTGACTGGTTTTACTGCATAGACAGCTTTGTAAGTATCCGGTGTATGTGTGTCAAAATCTGTACCAGTTTCGTTCTTTGCTTCATGGAATAAAATCTTGATTTTGCTTTCATCTACACCTTCAATTCCCGACAGATCAACTTCTACATCAAATTCCTGCCCGTAAGAAAGTTCAATATCATTTGCCTTTACGATTTCATCCGGATCAAGGGAATCTTGAACGTCTTTTAATTCTGCATACTGCTGTTCAAATGGTATTTCTTCCGGTTCTAATTCAGAAGCCGAAACTGCTACTGGCTGAATAATGACAGAAGCCAGTGTTGCGACTGCCATAAATCCGGACAAGAATCTTTTGAATCTCATTTTCATTTTGACTGAATCCTCTCTTTCTTCTATTATCTGCTCTGTTTTCATGCAGGCTCACACCTGCATTATTCAATCATTGGAACCACCTCCCACATCTTATTGCTGATACAGAAATAACTCTGATAACAGCACATTCATATGGCAGTGCCTTTTTTGAAACACCGCCACATGGTATCTGCTGTCATCCTGTAAAACATGAATGACACTCAGGTAAAGTTCAGGATCAAGCATTAAGCCGCAAGAGGTAATTCGTAATCGTTCCTGCAAAGGGTGCCTCCCATCTGTATCCCTTCACGTTTTCACCGGATTCCCGCCGCAAAAATGCGTAGCTGAAAAATTCCGGGTATCCTCTCGCTGCTGGTATGAAATTGTCAAGGTGCAATTTTTAAGGGGATTTATCTTCTTGAATTGCAAATAGACATTTGCCCCTTCACTAACTGCATGTGTGAAAGGGCAAAAATTAACCTGTTTGAAAAATTTTTTAGATATTTTTATTTCAACATTGTTTTATGTGTTTTCCAGTTGTTCTTTTAATTTCTCCAATACTTTCTTCCTCCGGTTTCTGATCGTCTTTGTGCAACACCCAAAATACTGTGCTGTTTCTTTTACTGTAAATTCTTCAAAAAACAATAGCGTTATCAGTTCCGCATCCTCTTTAGTCAAATATCCCAGAGCTTCTTCCAGTTCCTGTATTTCTGACAATCTGATAATGATTTCTTCCGGTGATAATACCGAAAAAGAGCAGTCATAGCCTTTTTCCTGTAATTCCTCCATACTACATACTCCATGCCTCTGCATTTTTTCAACCTGGTATCGCTCTTTTCTTCCAGCCTGATACCAAGCCAGATATACTGCCCTGGTAACTTCCACAAGCGTATCATTTACACGCAGCATATAGCGTTGTCTTTCTTTTGGCTTTTTACCAGGCATACTTCCAGTCTCCTTTTTTCAATACTCTGGCAGAGTCATCCGAATTATTCCGCATTTTCTGCATTGCCTGTGAAATGCACTGTGATACTGCCGGAACTGTAATACCCAGTTCATGCGAGACTTCTTTTTGTGTCTGCTGCTGAAAATAAATACGCTGGATCATCTGTCTCTGTCGCTCTGTCAACAGATTCATCAACTCCCTGACTGTTTCCTCTGCAATGATTCTTTCAAGCAGACATTGTCCTTTATCTGCCAATTCGCACCATTCTTCGGAAATACAGCTATACGAAATGCAATTATTATGTTCTCGTGTTTCCCTGTTTCTCCACAGCCTGTCTTCGCCTTCTAATATCAGCCTTACATACCAGGGTTGATCATCAAAAAAATTCTCCTCAACAACTGCTATTTTTCTTTCTGCTTCATACACATAATCTCGACAGGTAAATAACGGAAAAACCGTTGCATAGTCCCCCACACAATAGAGAACATATCCGGTCTGATATGCGATAATTTCCGCACAATCCATCAACCTTTGCTTCGCAACTGCTACATCGTTTTCTCTTAAATATTTAGCGGACGGAACCTTTCTTCTTTCTTCCCTGTTACTTACAACCTGTTTCAATTCCTGCAATGTAAGCATAATTACCACCTTTCTGCCTGCTGGCAACAGGTGCCCATCGGCAGAAAGGATAGGATTCTTACTGATCAACTGACAAAAAGGGCAGTAAAAAACAGCTTCCGGTACACCCGTTTTTTTTAACGAGAGCCTGAAACTTCCTTACTGCCCTTTCTAATAGTTACAATATTCTCTACTTTATTTTCCGTCTGATGCCAGGATCAGACTTCTTGGCATTTCTTTCTGCTTTTATGTTCTTTTCATTTTCCATCAAAACAGAATAGTCTCCCATTGCATCATAAGGACACTTCCTCCGATAAAACAAATTTTCTTCCCTTGTCATCCATCCTATCTCCCTTCTTTATCTCTCTGTTTTCCATTTTAACAACACAGGATTCTATTATCCTTAGCATATATGGGGAGTTTTTTTATTTTGCACCCCATATATGGTGAAATTTCACCTGTATTCATTAAAACTGTCTATCAGAGAATCTATGGTCTGTATGATAATTTTCTGCTCTTTCCATTCCATCTTCCGAATCCGGCAAAGCACTTCCTGAATTGATTCCTGCTTCTCTGTACCGCCTCCCTCTTTTCCCAGCAGGAGATTGGCATCCGTTTCCAATATCTCAATTATCTTCCTGAAAATCTCAACAGACATTGCCGTTTGCCCACCTTCAATCCTGCTGACCGTATTGACACTGATACCTGCTTTTTCCGCAAAAGATTCCTGTGACAACTTCATTTCCTGCCTGCGTTTTCTGATTCGTTCTCCCAATTCAATAAGTTCTGTGGAAATTGCACGATTGCTCAATACGGTGTCTCCTTTCCTGCAATTTGTCCCAACTTTACGCCATTGTGTCGCAAAGTTTCCCGAAAAAAGCAGCTAATTTTTGTCTTAGCTGCTTTTCAAAAAATCTATTTCATTTTATTCTTGGTATTTTATGTATTCCTGTAAGAAGTGTAATCAGAAAAACGCAGAGATAAATGATCGCCTGTCCAACCATTGCAAGAAGAATGATACTTCCGATCAATCCTCCGATCAAAAGATTCATTGTCCATACTGCCAGTGTTCCTCCGAGGTCAAAACCTCTTGGAACCATCCAGACACACATTTTTCCTATTCCAAACGGTATCCCCATCAGAAGTAGCAGTAAGAAATAATTGCACTTCCCATCCTGGATACAAAATGGTCTTAATACTGCAAACAATACCGCAATCACCAACACTGGTGCTATCACTTTTTTAATCATCTTCTTCATGTTCCTTTATCCTCCATACATATCGTGATTAACCTCTGCCTGATAATAGCTGTTTATCGTTGCCGGAGCATTATACAGGGCGGTCAGAAGATACGCTTTAATATTCCCAACCTTGGTCGTATTCCGGTTCAGACAGAACAGCACATATTCGATATGCGAATAGTTCAGTTTCATAAACCTGCTTTTTACCAAAGCAACTGGTTTTTCTACTCCTGCAATGCGAATCATACTGTCCTCCGACATCATCATAACTTCAACTATCAGTTCTACCAGTTCATCTACATCTTCCTTTGCATGATATTGATAATCAATGTTTTCATGAATCACTTCACGATATGCTCTCATCTCCTCCATCACATCTTTTTTCTTTTTGGAATTACCTGATGTGATAGGATAAGATTGATTTATCTCAGTTTCACTAATATCAGTTTTGTTAATATCAGTATTATTAGATTGTGATTTCGGGAATTCTGGATTTGTGATTTCCACTATTCTGGAATGATGATTTTCACTATTTTGGAATTGTGATTCTGGAAATTCTGGATTTGTGGTTTCCACCATTCTTGAATTGTGATTTTCACTATTCTGGAATTGTGATTCCCCATAATCCTGAAGTGTGGTTTTCACTACTCCTGAATGATGATTTTCACAATTCAGAAAAATGCCTGTTTTCCCCTTATTTTCTGCTTCTTGTTGCAAATTTGCACATTCCTTATGTCTTTCCTGTTTCGATTGCAAATCTGCAATTTTTTTATGATCTTCCTGCTCAGATTGCAGATCTGCACAATTACCTGTCGGCTTTTGATCTGGAACCTCTCTGATCATAAAATTTTTCACATAAATAACATTCGGTTTTCCCAGTCCCAGACGTTTCTTCTCTATCAATCCAATCCCATTACTGCTGTCCAGCTCTTTTACCAGTTTCACTGCCTTTTGAGTTCCACAGTTCATCAACTCTGCAATTTCTTCCACAGTGAAGATAATGTATACTCTGTCCTCTGAATCCAGCCATCTGTTCTTAATGCTCAGGCTCATACGGTCCAGCATCAGACCGTATAATACCTTTGCTTCGCAAGAAAGAGTTTTAAAGCATGATTCTGTAAACAGCACTTTAGGGACACGATAGAAGCTGTATTGTTCCGCTTCCATCCCTGTAAAATAATCAAACTGTATCTTCTGCATCTGCTACTCCTTCTTTGTTTTCTTTCCATTTATCCAAAAGCATGAAAATGACTTCTTCTATCTGTTCTTTAGAATATGTCTCTGGAAAATAATTGCCGATTTTCTTTGCCGGGATCGTCACATTAATCTTACTGTTTTCCTTTTTTAATAAAACAGCATAGATATAACTCTGGTTTAATTTTCCGTTTGCACTGCACTCTTTTAACTGTTCTGCCTGTTGCTTTGTCGGAAAGATGCTGCTGTTGGCAATCACTTCCAGAAGCCACTCCTGTTCCTCTGGCTTCAGATAAGATAGCTTTTCTCCTACAATCATGGGAATTTTATTATTGTCCACATATTCCAGCAGAGCATCGGATAATGCCGCCAGACGGATATATCTCTGTACAGTTCTCCCACTGTCTCCGGCAGATTCCCCAACCATATCTGCCGTATATTTTTCGCCTTTACTTCCCTGGTGCTTCATAGCATCATATTTCATCTTATAGGCATGGGCCTTTTCACTTGGCAGAATATTTTCACGCTGAATGTTGGAATCGACCATAATTATGACAGCTTCATCATCTGTATAGTTTCGGACAAGGACCGGCATAGTTGTTTTGCCACACAGTTCACAGCCTCTTTTTCTCCTGTGACCTGAAATCAGTTCATATTCACCTTCTGATTGGGGTCTTACCAGAGCAGGATTTAAAACACCATAGTTTTTAATACTCTCTACTGTCTCAGCCATTTTTTCATCATCGCTCACACGAAATGGATGATTTTTAAAAGGATGGAGCTTTTCCAATTCTATTTCCACAACCTGGTTCATACTCTTTTCCGGTGATTCTTCCAATCCCAGTAACTCATCATAAGAGGTAAGCTGAATATCTTTTTTCGGTCTACGCATGTTTCAACACCTCCTGAACCAGTTCCAGATAGCTGTCTGCCCCCTTGCTTTTTCCGTCATAGGCAAAGATACTTACACCCTCCGATGCCGTTTCTGCAAGGCTTTCTGTTCTCGGAATTGTCTGCTCAAAAATCTTAATGTCACTTCCGTATGTAGTTTTGATTGCCTGTTTGTTTCTCTTGGCATTATTGTAACGGCAATTATCCATTGTGAATAAAATGCCTTCTATCTGTAAATCTGGATTGAACCTCTGATGGATTCCCTTAACCACTTTCAGTAATTCCATGAGTCCATCTGCCGCATAATATTGTGGCTGCACTGGAATCAGAACACTGTCCGCTGCACTCAAAGCATTGATCGTCAACATTCCCAAGGATGGCATACAGTCAATCAGAATATAATCGTACTCGTCCTTCAGCAAGTCCAGATACTCTTTCAACACTTTTTCTCTGTCCTCTACTGTAAATAAGGACATATCCATTCCGGCGAGCAATTTATTTGATGGGATCAGGTCAACCCCTTCTTCATGGTGGAGAATCGCCTCTTTCGGATCAAATTCCAGTCCCATGATAATATTTTCCATCATACTCTTTAATGTTACCTTGAGATTTTTAGGGAATCCCAATCCCATTGTCAAATGCCCCTGTGGATCAGCATCTACCAGAACTACTTTTTTCCCTGACTTCACCAGTCCTGCTCCCAGATTGATTGTTGTCGTTGTTTTGGCTACTCCGCCTTTCTGATTTGCAATAGCAATTACTTTACACATATACTTTCCTCCGATTTACTCTTTTTCTTCTACTTCAACATAAACACGAAAATATTTGCTTGTTCCTTTGTTCGCATAAGCATCCGATACTTCCAGAACATCCAATTCTTTATGCTTTTCCAAAATACGACGGAACCATTGAATATCCTTTAAAGTACCCTGTAATCTAATTTTCAGCATACATATCCTCCCAGTCTTTGTAAAAACAATACTCTGGATAACGGATTTTAATGGCTTCCCAAAAATACCGGGCATATCCGCAGCAAAACAGATCTTCTACGGTATAATACTGACACTCTTTTAACTGATCTTCCTCTGCTTCATAATCTCCGACACTTGGTGTCCCATTACAGTAAAGATTAAATGCCATGCGGACGATCCGTAAACTTCCACTGGTCTGCCAACCTTCCTGCAGGGATTCCGTTTTTACACATCCAGTTTTAAAATTATAGATTTTATTCACATTTTCTCTTGTGTCTCTGTCGATACCCAGGCAATAAACCAAAGCCTGATGGTAGACATCCTGATATCTGCATTTTTCCAGATATTCCATATAAAATTTTTCGTGTTCCTTGCTCTTGAAAGTAATTGTGCGAGAATTGCTATTCTCTGCTCTTAACGCTGTGTTTGTCATTTTTTATTTTCCTCCTAAATTTTAATAAAAAAGACACCCCATTTCTGGAATGCCCTATAAAAAATAGGGACACCCGCTTTTAACAAGTATCCCTATAATCTATCAATTATCTGATAGCTCTCTATTCATTTTCATATTCAGAATTCTTTGTGTTCCCCGTACCGAGGTCTAATGCAACAACAACGGTTACTTTCTTCACAAGGCTCTTTTCTTTGTGATTTTCGCCTATTTTTTTGAAACTGAAAAACTCCACAAAGTGCGTAAATTCAAGGATTTCTACATATTCTTCCTTTGTAGCAACACCACAGTCTCCACATGATAAGTATTCGGAAACATATCCACGCAGCATATCTTCTCCACTCTATATCCTCTAGCCATAAATATCTGCAAATCCCTTGCCAGGCTTGTCGGTTTACATGAAATATAAACCATATTCTCAACACCATACTCTATGATTTTCCCGATAGCCTTCGGATGGATACCGTCTCGTGGTGGATCAAGAATTATATAATCCGGTTTTTCCTCTATCTCATCAAGCACCTTGAGGACATCACCTGCGATAAATTTACAGTTATCAAGACCATTAAGAGCTGCATTTTCCTTTGCTGCGCAAACTGCCTCCTCAACTATTTCGACACCTACTACTTCCTTACACACCGGTGCCATAAGCTGCGCGATGGTGCCGGTTCCGCTGTAGAGGTCGTAGACTGTTTTACCGTTTAGCGAATCCTTGTCATCTCCCAGGATAAACTCTCTCGCTGTCTCATAGAGCACCTCCGCTCCGAGTGAGTTGGTCTGGAAAAATGAGAATGGTGTAATTTTGAATTTCAGACCTAAGAGCTCCTCGTAGAAATATGAATCTCCGTAGAGCACCTCTGTGCCCTCGTTTTTGACCACATCTGCCACGCTGTCATTTTTTGTGTGTAAAACGCCCTTAAAGCTGCCGTCATAGTGCCTGGTCAAAAGTTCATATCTAAAGCCAGCGAGCAGCTCCTCCTCGTTGAAGCCCTCTGTCTGTGTGGTGGTGACAAGGTCGACCATGATTTCACCGGTTTTTGTTGCCTTTCTGACAAGCAGATGCCGCAGGTAGCCCTTGTGTGTTGCTCTGTGGAAATATGGGATATTGTTTTTTGAAAAATAATCAAGTGTTACCTTTAATATTGTCCTGAAATCCTCATCCACTATCTGACAGTCCGATACTGTCACAAGGTCATAAAAGCTTCCTCTTTTGTGCATGCCAAGCGCAAGAGGGCCATCCTTATACTCATCACCGAAGGAAAATTCCATCTTGTTTCTGTATTCGCTCTTTTTAGGACTTCCATGTATCCCTATAAACTCATATCCTGACTCTTCCTCAGTGCCGATGGCATCCGAAATGAGCTTTTTCACCTGGGTAAGCTTCATATCAAGCTGCTTTTCGTAAGGCACTGTCTGATATGTACAGCCCCCGCACATTCCAAAGTGAGGACATGGCTCTTCTGTCTCCAGAGGCGATTTCTCAATTACCTCCATGAGTCTGCCCTCTGCTCTTTGATGCTTTACTTTATTTACAACAAATTCCACCTTCTGTCCCGGAATTGTATTTTTCACAATTACTCTTTCGCCGTCATCTGTAACGGCTATTCCCTTGTTTGGGAAGTCTACTCTTTCTACGGTTCCTGTTCCTCTAAATCCTTTTTTCATGTAATTCTTATCTCTCTTTATACTTTATTATTCCTTTGTATGCCTGACTGCAAATGCCTTGCTTCACACATAAAGAAAAATGAGGACTACATATGTAGCCCCCATTATCTAAAAACGATTATTTCTCTTCTTTAGTCTTTGGTGCCTCTTTTTCCTCTTCAGCATCATCATCGTCTTCATCCTCGAAGAAATCATCATCGAATTCATCATCATACTCATCATCGAAATCATCTAAATAATCCGGTGTGAAAAATCTGTAGATACCATATGCCGCTGCTGCAACTGCAACTAATACACCAATGATGGCAAATATGATAACAGCCTTGGAAGGCTTCTTGTCTTCCTCTTCTTTTTTGAGAAGGTCATTAAGCTTTGCCATGCTGAGCTTCTCTGCAAGCTTGTTGTCCTTTAATAATTCTTCAACTTTACTCATAATTCAATCCGCTCCTTTTCCAAAAGTAATTGTCAAATGCTATTTGTTAAATCCATTATAGCATATTATATCCAATTTTCCTATAAAAATTACAATAATTTTAGTCAATTTTTTTCAATTTGGCAAATGAAGCAAACATCTTTTTGGTACCAGCCTTGTCAAAGTCCACAGTGACCTCATAATCCCTGCCGCCTTCTACCTGTCTCTTATACACATCTCCGAGCCCACGAGACACTCGCTAA
>ENA-OYYD01000108-OYYD01000108.1-human-gut-metagenome-genome-assembly--contig:-NODE-108-length-32198-cov-16.190741_pt1 | contig 32198 bp, 28 predicted proteins | sample MGYA00244062_ERZ653446 | MGnify/ENA primary metagenome ERZ653446 (study PRJEB26926, sample SAMN06165031) | human gut metagenome | biome: ENVO:00009003; feature: ENVO:2100002; material: ENVO:00002003...
GGCTTCCATATCGAGGGAATCCACGGGCTTTGTTGCGCTTTTTTTACAGCGCCTTAATTTTTTATCTATTATGCATTTGCACTCAGATCATAATCTGACAGATCAATATCAGAGAGATCGTAGTCATCATAATCACCATAGTCATCATAATCTGACTCAAGATCACCCTCTGCATTTACAAGCATATTGTAGACCTCGTCACCAAGAACTTTCTTTACATTAGCAACAAATCCATCACTGTCACAGCCTGCAAGGTATGTATTCATCTGATCGTCATTTGTCATGTCATAGATCTTGTCGCCTGACGGAACAGTGATGTCAGAAGCCTCTGTCTTATTTCCTGTAACTGCCATTGTAATAAACTGCTTGCCGTTCATGCCAAACTCAACAGAAAGGTCAAGCTTGTCAGCAGTTGAAGCAGAAGCAAGCTCTACCCAGCCTGATACAGCCTGAGAATCAGATGTACCATTCACATCAAATCTGATAGTACCTAAGAATGCATCACCCTCTTCTTTAAGGTCTTTGAGAGTAACCTCAGCTTCCATTGTGTCAAAGTTTATGCTCGGTGAAACTGCCATGGTAGGCTCAAGGGAAAGTCCACCGTCAGCAGAAGTCATGTCAGCGTCTATATCTGAATCAGCCGCAGTTTCCATTTTCATTGTGAACTTGCCATTTGTAACACCGTCAACAGTTTTTGCAGAACCCTTGAATGATGCACTGCCCTCACTGCCCATGTTAAGGCTAAAATCAACAGCCACAACATCGTCCTTAAGAATGGTGTAAAGAGTTGCACCCTCGCCGTCTTTTTCAAGGCTAAAGCCCGCAAAATCGTCACCGCTGTAGTAAGCGTTAAATGTTGCAGTTTCGTCAAGATTATCACTTTCAAAAAGTGAATCCATAGAATCAGCATACTGTGAGATTATCTCATCATATGACATACCAAGCTTGTCAGCAACGCCTGCCTTGCTGAACATATCTTTAAGCGTAGCGTCGTCCTTAGCCTTGTCAAGAACAGCCTTAAAAGCAGCCTTTACATCATTGCCTGAGATAGTGTATTCCTTAGTTGTATAGCTGTACTCGTTTCCGTCAATGTCACCAGTCTTTTTCTCACCGTCAACAGGCTTAGGGAAAGAGTCCTCCATAACCTTCTTGTATTCCTCCAGATCCTTTTCAAGTGCGTCAGTATCAAAATCAACATCAGCGCCCTCAGCAGAATCAAAGAGAGAATCAAGGTCAATGCCCTGTGAAGAAAGCTCACTGCCTACCTTGTCTTTAAGGCTGTCAACATTAACCATAAGATAAGCGTCAGAAAGCTCAGGTATCTGAACATAAGCCGACTTGTTATCTCTGGAATATACAGCATTAGCAGACACAAGATTATTTCCGCCATATGTCAGCGAAACATCTGCTGCAGTGTTGCTTCCCTTCTGCTTTGTAACAGTTGTAACAGAAATAGGCTGTAAGCTAACACCTGCCTGCTCTGTGAAGCCCTCGCCGAATGAAACAGTAGCCGTTGCGTTGTAGGCAAAATCAAGTTCGCCCTTGATAGCCTTTTCAGCCGTGCCAAGAGTGTTGTTTATATTATCTGCCACCTGAGTAAGCTTAGCCTTGCCGCCCTCAGTTTTACCATCATTACTGTCTTTATTTACAAAATAATAGCCAAGACCTGAACCAACTATGCTAAGACCCAAAACGCCTGCCAATACAGGTGTAAGCACCTTATTTTTTACCATTTTATTTCCTCCTTAAAGAAACTCATGTTTCTGTTCGTATTTAAAATATAACATACTTTTAACAATTTGTCAATAGACTAACATATTACAAATCAGCTACAAATGTCCCTAAAATAACAAAAAGAGAGGCACAAGGCCTCTCTTCATCATATTCTCTTATCAGCCAAATTCAAATCCGCCAGTCCTCACTCTGTCGATAAAGTCCCCGAGAATATCAGTATTGGTTTTCGATACCGAGTGCAGGAGATAAATAGCCCCCGGGTGAGCCGCATTCACAAGCTTTTCAAGAGCCTGTCCTTCATCAGGCTGATTGTTCACGTCCCAATCAGCGTAAGCAAAGCTCCAAAGCTCAGTCTTATAACCGCAGTTTGCCGTCACTCCAAGAGAGAACTCCGAAAACTCGCCCATAGGCGGTCTGAACACTGTCATGGTATAATCATAGTTTTCCTCCATATACTTATGGAAATCCTTTATCTCCGACTCACATTCCGCCTGTCCAAGCGTCGGCATAGAATAATGGTGTACCGAATGATTTCCCACAATATGCCCCTCGTCTATCATACGCTTCACAAGCTCAGGATTTTTCTCTGCATAATCCTGCAAAAGAAAAAACGTCGCCTTGACCTTTTTCTCTTTCAGCACATCGAGGATCTTTTCAGTGTATCCGTTCTCATACCCCTGATCAAAGGTCAGATATATCTTGTCATCATTATTTATAGCCTTTGCGTTAAGCTTGCCGTATTGTGCATTAAAATCAAGCGCACCAGTCGTCCTGTTCTTTTCGTCCACAAGAACGCCTTGACCATATCCGACCTTGTCATGTGAAAGCCCCGAAAGATCTATCTTTTCCTTTGCGGTTTTCTTTCCCACAGCAACAGGCTCGATGACCGCCGAGCTTGTTCCCTCTGATGAATTTCCCTCACGCACTATCACTGTCCTGCCACAAGCACTGAGCGCTACAACTGCACAAATAAGTGCCATGCAATTTCTTATCTTCATATGAAGCCCTCCGTTTTCTTATCATCTTATACTATTATGTTCAGAAAACGTCTTTATACAAAAATACGTTTCAGGTAAATTCTGACGTAAAACAAAAAAGGCGGCAAAAACTACCGCCTTTAAATATCAGTTATGACTCAAGATAGGACTTCACCAATGCCTGCAAAAGTTCATCTCTGTCAATATGACGAATAAGACTTCTGGCATTATTGTATGTCGTTATGTAGGTCGGGTCCTCAGAAAGAATATAACCTACGATCTGATTAATAGGATTATAGCCCTTCTCTTTCAGAGCGTCATATATAATTGTAAGTGTCTTTTTCAGCTCAGCCTCCTTGTCGTGCTGTACTGAAAATTCCATAGTTTGTTCGTGCATTATGCTCAGCCCCTCTGCAATGTATTAATATCAGCAATACGCCTGATATTATTATACTCCATTTGTTTCAAAATAACAAGTCAAAAAGCAAAATTTATGCACTTTATACAAATCAAGCACTATATTTTTTACATTCTGAGTTCAGCACCGATAGCCTTGAGAGCTTCAAGAACTTTCTTCATAGCCTTGTCAGCCTGCTCGTCAGTAAGCGTGCCGTCATGTGAACGCATTGAAATGGAGTATGAAACAGACTTCTTGCCCTTTTCGATCTGCTCGCCCTTGTAAACGTCAAAAAGCGTTACCTTTTCAAGTATCGAGCCAACAGCCTTGCTTATAGTCTTTTCAAGAAGAGCCGCAGGAATATCGTCATCACAAACGATAGACAGATCTCTTGTTGTAGCAGGATACTTAGGCAGTGGCTTATATGTCTTCTGAGCAACACAGCTTGCCATAAGCTCAGGAACATTTATCTTGCCCACATAAGCTCTTGCGTCAATGCCGTAGTTCTCCAGAACTCTCGGATGAAGCTCGCCAAAAATGCCGATCTCCTCACCATTTACTTTAACGACAGCAACTCTGCCCGGGTGGAAAGCGTAGAACTCGTCAAAGCCACATTCAGCAGTAGCCTTTTCAAATTCAACTTTCTGTGCGCCGAGCTTAGAGAGCAGTCCCTCAACAACGCCCTTGATGTCATAGAAATCAGCCTTTGTTTCAGTGTCATAGAAACCAAAACCAAGTCTTTCAGGCTCGTTAGGAAGCACCTCTCCCTCAACAGGGATATACTCGTTTCCTCTCTCGAAGATATAGCACTCAGGGTTGCGGTAGCTGTAGTTTCTTGCAAGCACTTCACATACAGACGGAATGATAGTCGTTCTCATAACGCTGGTGTCCTCGCCAAGAGGGTTTGTGATAACAACTGTCTTTCTCAGTTTTGAGTCAGCAGGAAGATTTATCTTGTCAAAATACTTAGGGGAAATGAATGAGAATGTAGATATCTCGTTAAGACCCATAGCGAGCATAGATCTCTGTATATGTCTGTCAAACTTCTGCGCCTCGGTGAGCTTAGCCTGTGCAACGCCTCTTACGATAGTGTTTGGAATCTTGTTGTAGCCGTAAAGTCTAGCAACTTCCTCTGCCACGTCAGCCTTGCAGGCAATGTCCACTCTGTACCATGGCGAAACTACCTTGCCGTCCTTTATCACAAAGCCAAGCCTTGTGAGATATTCAACCATGTCGCTCTCAGGTATTTCAGTACCAAGGAACTTATTTATCCACTCAGGGTCAAAATCAACCGTCTTAGGTGTCTCGTCCTCGTAGTTCTCATCAATGTAAGTCTTTACGACCTCGCCAGCACCAAGCTCCTCAACAAGCTGGAAAGCTCTCATAAGAGCCTCATAGCACTCATGTGGGTCAAGACCCTTTTCATATCTTGCAGAAGCGTCAGTTCTCATGCCAAGCTTTTTGGCTGTAGTTCTTACGCTTGCGCCGTCAAAGCAAGCAGACTCAAATACAACAGTAGTTGTATCGTCCATGATACCGCTGTATTCGCCGCCCATAACGCCTGCTACAGCAACCGGCTTTTCAGCGTCAGCAATGACCAGCATCTCTTCTGAAAGCTCTCTTACCTCGCCGTCAAGAGTTGTGATAGTTTCTCCTGCCTTAGCGTTTCTGATGTTGATAGATGCGTCTTTAACATATCTAAGATCAAAAGCGTGCATCGGTCTGCCATATTCAAGCATAACATAGTTTGTGATATCAACAAAGTTGTTGATAGGTCTAACGCCGCAGCCTCTCAGTCTTTCTCTCATCCAACGAGGTGACGGACCTATCTTTACGTTCTTAACGATACCGGCCATATATCTCTTGCAAAGGTCAGTGTTGTGTATCTTTACCTTGAGCATATCGTTGATATCCCCGTCAATGCCCTTGAACTCAGGCTTCTTGACTTTCAGCTCAGTGCCGAAAGTAGCCGCAGTTTCTCTTGCAAGACCGATAACAGAAAGGCAGTCAGGTCTGTTTGAAGTTATCTCAAACTCAACAGTTGTGTCATTATATCCTATAGCTTCATGGATATCCTTGCCTACTGTCTTGTCGCAGTCATCACCGAGAATAAAGATTCCGTCCTCGATAGCATATGGGAAATCGTGAACAGAAAGTCCAAGCTCGCCCAGAGAGCAAAGCATACCATTAGAAGCAACGCCTCTCAGCTTGCCCTTTGTTATCTTCACCTGCTTGCCCTCATGTAGAACAGATGACTTGTGCTTTGCAACTGGCACAAAATCGCCCTCGTGAACGTTCTGAGCACCGGTAACTATCTGAACAGGCTCGTCCTCTCCAACATCTACCTGAGTGATGAACATATGGTCAGAGTCAGGGTGACGCTCCATAGAAACTACCTTGCCCACAACAACGTTAGAAATATCCTTGCCCTCCTGCTCAAAGCACTCTACCTTTGAGCCTGAAAGCGTCAGAGCGGAAACAAAATCCTTTATCGGCATATCGCAGTCAACATAGTCTGCAAGCCATTTCATTGACAAATCCATTTATTATTCCTCCGTAATCTTATCATTTACCGCAGTTTTGTATCTTCTCATCCAAGTCCTTTAAAAACAGTGGTCTATAAATATAGAAATCCTTCCACCGCTTTATGTTCACAGTATACTTTATCCCGAAATTATCAGTTATCTCAGCTTTCATGCTGTCATTGACACCATTTGTGCTGTGAACTATGGTCTTGAACTCTCTAATATCCGTATATTTTATAAGCAGTTTAGCCTTAGGCACATACATATATCTGTCAAGTAGATAAAAGGTCTTGTATTTGAACTCGCTTCCCTCTATCTCGCTTTCCAAAGCCAGCATATCCTGAGCGTCAAATTGCTCCAGCCTTGCAAGGTTCCCTCTGTATTGTTTTACCTGCCTTTTAAATCCTCTTATTCCGATAAAAAGCAGGATACCCAGAAAAATCACCAGAAACCCACATAGCACGAGCATATCCCATGCACTCTGCTGTTCTTTTACAAGCATGACCGATAACCCACCGCCAACACCTACTATCAGCGCCATAAGTGTGCTGATAGCCGCCGACGTTACAAGCTTAGCCTTTGACGGCACAAGCTTTCTTTAAAGCCTGCTCTGGCTCATAACTTCATTCATCAGAACTGCTCTAAAAATCTCATATCGTTCTCATAAAGCAGACGCATATCATTGATGTTGTATCTGCCCATTGTTATTCTTTCAAGACCGATACCAAATGCAAATCCGCTGTAAACCTCAGGGTCAATGCCACAGCCCTCAAGTACCTTAGGGTGTACCATACCTGCGCCGAGAAGCTCTACCCAGCCCTCCTGCTTGCACATTGAACAGCCCTTGCCATGGCAGTTGAAGCACATAAGGTCAACTTCAGCAGAAGGCTCTGTGTATGGAAAATGGTGCGGACGAAGTCTTATCTGAGTGTCCTCGCCGTAAAGACGCTTCATAAGAAGCTCCAGCGTACCCTTAAGGTCAGCCATAGTGATGCCCTTGTCGATAACAAGACCCTCTATCTGGTGGAACAGCGGTGAATGTGTAGCGTCCACTGTGTCAGAACGGTAAACTCTGCCAGGTGAAATGATTCTTATAGGTGGCTTTCTCTTTTCCATTGTTCTTATCTGAACGGAAGAAGTCTGTGTTCTAAGAACAACGTTCTCATTGATGTAGAATGTATCCTGCGTATCTCTTGCAGGGTGAGATTTAGGCATATTCAGTGCCTCGAAGCAATAATGGTCTGTTTCAACCTCTGGACCGTCAACGATATCAAAGCCCATGCCAAGGAACACTTCCTCTACCTCTTCAAGAGTAGCGTTCAGAGGGTGAGGTCTGCCTATTCTTGTTTTCTTGCCCGGAAGCGTAACGTCTATAGCTTCCTCTGTAAGCCTTACCTGCTCCATTTTGCTCTTAAGCTCTTCCTTACGCTTATTGAGAGCATTCTCGATATCAGCTCTTACCTTGTTTGCAAGCTGACCGATAACAGGTCTTTCCTCTGCGGAAAGCTTGCCCATTTGCTTAAGTATGGAAGTTATCTCTCCCTTTTTGCCAAGAAATCTTACTCTGAAATCTTCCAACAGCTTGGCGTCATCAATATGAGAAAGTTCTTCTTTCGCACGCTCGTCAATGCTTTTCAACTGTTCTTTCATTACTTATCCTCCTATAAAAATAAGCCTTGCCCCGACTAAACAGGACAAGACTTTGAAATTCTTGTTTATACCACCTATCAGTAAAGAGCCAACACTCTCCCGTCCTTAACGCAGACAGACGTTCACGCTTACTAAAGACCATCTCTCATTCGGCATGACCACTCGCAAGTGAACTTCATTTTGTCAGGATATAAAGCCGCTTTCAGAAAACGCACACACGCCGCAGCTTCTCTCTGAAGACCCTTAGCAAAACTACTCTCTCGGTCATAGTGTTTTAAGTGTATTGATACAATAATATGTTATCACATTCCGCCCCACATTTCAAGGGCTTAACAAAAAGTTTACAACTACAGCCCATGCTTATGAAGCCTGTCCCACTTCATATCCTCCTCGGAGTAATAATCGTCCTCCTCGTCCTCTATCTTGTTGTATTCCTTGTGTGGATAACCTATCTTCTCATAAAAGTCATTGATAAGCACAAGCTTGCCCTTAGTGTCCTGAAAACTCAGAGCTATCATGCCGTCCTCAGGCACAAAAGCTTTCTCCCTGCCCTCTTTGTCCTTTACCACAAAGCTTGACTTCTCCACATTTTTCAGCACGCAAACGAGTCTGCCCTTGTTTGTCTGATAAGACTTCTCTACTTCCTCATAGTAAAGGCATATGTGCAGATAGCTTTTAGAAAGCCCCATGCGTTGAGAGTGTTCAATGTGATCCTCATATATCCTCGTGTAAACATCAGCGTCCCGTGAAAGCGAGTAATACCAGTACATAAGCCCGCCCACAGAACAATTGCAAGCCCCCAGCAGTATAAGCAGAACCTTTGCAAAGACCGCACTTGCAAACACCGCACCAATTATCATGATAACGACCCCAAGCAGGATATTCTTATACATATTCCTCTGCATTTTCCTGTGTTCTTCAATATCATGTGCCGCCTTGACCTGCCTCTCCGCCCTTGACAGCTTCGGAGGATATTCATAAACCGCCTGCAAAACATTCACCTCTCAACTCTTTGACTTTTCCATAGCAAGTACAGATTTTGTATAGCGTTTTTGCTTTTTAACAGAATGAAAAAAGTCTCTTATTATCATTTGAACTTTCAAAATCTTTTGATATCAACGTTCTTAATGTGTCTCTGCACTCCTCAATCTGCCTATACAGAATTGCGTTCTCAGATCTTAGTTCTTCAATCTTGTCAATCATTTTATGGTTTAATGACATAGATTGTGTCAACAGATCATACATTTCGTAATATGTTTTATTCCTCATTATTTGCACCTTCCCTTCACATTATGCTTGTGCTATATGTGTCCACTATTAATAAAGGAGATACACAGCCCAACAAGGGTTAGAGTTTACATTAAGACCATTAGGACAAGTTTCTATGTATACCACATAGTAAACATCATTTCTTTCTTCATATTCATAATCTATGTAGTCCATATAAATCTTTTTGAAGTCTGAAAGCATTGACTGTCCTTCTGTAAACTCTATTGTATCTACTCTATCGTACCCTAAATCACTTGGCTTTGCTTTTCCTTCTTTTCGTAAAAAGTATTCTTCTACCGTATTATAATCTATGCCGTACTTCCAAAACTCCGTATAATGTTCCTTGATATACTCCGCCTTGTCTCTTGAATATGCTGTAAGTTCTGCCTTCATAGCATCAATATCAGCCTGTGTGATTTTGTCGCTCTTCTTAGTTGTCGCCGTCACGACCCCCGAATACTTGCCATAGTGATTATTATTCGTCTTTTTGTCGTCCTGCTTGCAAGCCCTTATCTTGAACTGATACTTTGTCGCAGGCGCAAGCTTCTTCACAGTGTAGCTTGTCCCTGTGGTCTTGCCTATCTCTTTCCATTCGCCTTTTATGTTCTGATAAATGCGGTAATTTGTACAGCCTATCTTCGTCCAAGAAAGCTTAACGCTGTCAGTGCCAACACTGCTTACCTTTAGCCCCTTGCAAGCCTGCGGATTGGTCGCCGTGTTCCAGTTTGCGGAGTATTCTCCGTAAACTTTCTTGCCCTTTACAGTCTTGTATGCCCTTACTTTAAAATTTTCTCTCGTTGCATTAGGCAGCTTCTTAACTGTGTAGCTCGTACCCTTGCAATCCCCAAGCTTGTTGTACTTGCCGTTTTTTCGCATATAAACAGTGTAACCGCTCGCACCCTTTACCTTGCTCCAGTTGAGCTGTATCTCACTGTTTGAAAGCGTCTTAGATTTAAGCCCCGTTACCTTGCCAACACTCCCCGCTTCCGCAACGATAGCCGTCTGTGAGAATATCCCCATATCCTCCGCCGCAGGTACAACAGCCCCCGTACCCATAAGCATTGCCGCCATAACAACAGCCGCCGTTTTCTTCATACCATTCTTCATAAAAAGCACCTCTTCCGATTCTCTATAATTCCCAATATGTCATGGTAATATTATATAATACCATAAAGCCAAATATTTGTCAACTCTTTTTCCATAAAAAAGACACGTCCCCTCACGGAAACGTGCCTTGTATATCTTACTTATTCTTCTTGCTGTCATTCTCTCTTATCTCAACACGGCGTATCTTACCGCTGATAGTCTTAGGCAGCTCGTCCACGAACTCAACTATTCTAGGATACTTGTAAGGCGCAGTTGATTGCTTAACATAGTTCTGAAGCTCCTTAGCAAGCTCAGGAGAAGCAGTGTAGCCCTTTGCAAGCACGATAGTAGCCTTAACTACCTTGCCTCTGATAGCGTCGTCAGCCGCCGTGATAGCGCACTCAAGTACAGAAGGGTGTTCCATAAGGATACTCTCTATCTCGAAAGGTCCTATACGATAGCCAGAAGCCTTGATAAGGTCGTCCGTTCTTCCAACATACCAGTAGTAGCCGTCATCGTCCATGTAAGCAGTGTCGCCTGTGTGATACATACCAAATCTCCAAGCGTTGTCCGTTGCCTCAGGGTTTCTGTAATACTCCTTGAACAGCGCAGGGTTTTCGCCCCTCTTAGCGTAAACAACGATCTCGCCTGTCTCGCCTACCTTAACAGGCTTGCCCTCGTTGTCAACTATACCGATATTGTAAAGCGGTGTAGGCTTGCCCATGGAGCCCGGCTTTGGCTCCATGCCGTAAAGATTGCCCACAAGCACAGCGCCCTCTGTCTGACCGAAGCCCTCCATAAGCTTAAGACCTGTGTACTCATACCACTTGTTGAATACCTCAGGGTTAAGAGCCTCACCGGCGATACAGCTATATTTCAGTGAAGAAAGGTCATAGTTTTCAAGACCCTCCTTGATGAAAAATCTGTACATTGTCGGAGGTGCGCAGAAAGAAGTAAGCTTGTAATCCTGAATTACTTTCAGCACGTTTGCAGGAATAAATCTGTCGAAGTCATATACAAAAGTTGTTGCACCGCAGATAAACTGACCAAACATCTTGCCCCATGCACACTTAGCCCAGCCTGTTTCAGAAACAGTAAGGTGCAGTGAGTTCTCGTCAAGATGATGCCAGTGCTTAGCAGTGATAATGTGTGCCGCAGCCAGTGAATACTTGTGCAGTACCATTTTAGGATATCCAGTCGTACCAGAGCTGAAATACATAAGCATTGACTCAGTAACGTGTGTTTCGATCCTCTCAAAAGTCTTTGGATACTTGTCCATTTCGCTGAGAAAATCTATCCAACCCTCTTTAGCACCGTGAGTGATAAACTTCTCTTTCATGCCGCTGTACTGCTCAAGAGCTGAATCCACCTGATTAGGAACATCGTCCTCCGCAGTTGCCACGATATAAGAGATAGAAGCAGCGTCAAAGCGGTAAACATAGTCTTTTTTCTTGAGCTGACAAGTTGCAGGCACAAGGATAGCGCCTATCTTCATAAGACCGTAAGCAAGGAACCAGAACTCATAATGACGTTTAAGAACAGCCATAACAAAATCGCCCTTCTTAACTCCGTGTGCCAGCATCATGTTAGCTACCTGACTGCTCTTTTCAGAAAGATCCTTGTAAGTGAAGATATGCTCTTCACCCTCCTCGTTGACCCACTGCATAGCCACCTTATCAGGCACGTTCTTAGCCAGCTCGTCTATAACGTCATATGAGAAGTTGAAGTTCTCAGGCAGGTCAAGCTTAAAGCTTTTAAGTCTGCCCTCGCTGTCAAGCTCCTCGTCAACAAATCTCTTGTAAAAATCAGCCATTACAAAACTCATATATGAAATCCTCCGTTTTAATTATATCCTGTTTATCTCATGACAAATGCTCACTATGTCCTGCGGAACTTCCGCAATATACTTCGCACCTGCATTTTCAAGTTCTTCTCTGCCCCTGAAGCCCCATTCACAGCCAATGCAGTCAAGACCCGCATTTTTTGCTGTCATAACGTCCACATCAGAATCGCCGATAAGCACAGCTTCCTCAGCCTTGACCCCAAGCGTGCCAAGAATATTGTATATTATCTCAGGCGCAGGCTTTGTCGGAACACCGTCCTTTTTGCCCTCGATCAGGTCAAAATCTTTCTCACCGAAAATATTCTTTACAATGTAGTTCACAAAGCCGTCAGGCTTGTTTGAAGCCACCGCCGTCATAATGCCCTCATTGCGAAGCGTGTCAAGCACCTCGCAGATATGCTCATAAGGCTTGGTCTTGTTCACACATCTCTTGTTGTATTCCTCAGAGAACTCAGCATGATACTTTTTGATGTTCTCCTCACTTCTCAGCTTCTCAGGCAAAGCCCGCTCAACAAGCTTCAAAGTACCATTTCCCACTAAATGCTTGTAGGTATCATAATCAAACACAGGAAACCCATATCTCTCAAGAACCGCGTTCATGGCGTCCCCAAGATCATAAATAGAATTTACAAGCGTTCCGTCCAGATCAAAAATAAATAGCTTTTTCATAAAACCAGCTATATAAAAAGCCTTTCCTCCCTCCGACTTTCCATAAACTTGTCGGTCACCATGCACTAATTCTTACACTTATCGCAAGTTTATACACATATCATAACTTTGTACACTTATCATAAGTTTGTACATCAATCGCAAATTTATACACTTGTCTAAAAATCACGAGATTTATTATACACTGATATTGTGGCTTGTTTATGAACATACACACCTGTAATTGTTAAATTAAAATTCACAAAGATATCTATGTGATACATATTTACGTGAATAAGCAAATTGTTTTAAACAAATATAGTCTGTTCAGCAAATATTTTAAGCCCTATACATATTAAAATAACTCCCCCAACTATCCTTGCCTTGCTTTTGAGTTTTCCGCTGAATTTGTTACCAAGCATAAACCCACAGAACGATAAGGCCGCCGTAACAACACATATAAAAGCTGCCGACCTGACTATGCCCACACCAAGTGCCGCAAAGCTTATGCCCACAGCCAGTGCATCCACAGAGGTGGCAAATCCCTGCACAAGCACCGCCCCGAAAGTGAGCCTGCCCCCTGTCTGGATCTCATCGTCCCCCGAACCGCATATCATGTTCAATCCTATGAACCCAAGCAGTATCAAAGCTATCCAGTGGTCGAACCTCTCTATGTACTCCGCAAAATTCATGCCCAGCGCATAGCCGATTGCAGGCATTATCCCCTGAAAAAGCCCGAATATGATACCGCACATCAATGCTCCCCTGACTCTCCCTTTTCTGACGCAAAGCCCATTGGTGACCGATACCGCAAAAGCGTCCATAGAAAGTCCACACGCAGTAAGAAAAAGCTCAAAAATACTCATATAATCCCCCTGTATAATGTATAAAAACAGCTTTACATTCAATCTTGACTTCCCTTATATTTTTATCTGCACCCACACTTTTTACGCCTGCTACCACACCTTTTTTGTAGGGGCAAACAGCGTTCGCCAGTCGAAGCAACAAACCCATGCTTTCATCAAACAAAATAGCCCCCACTCAACAAAAAAACGCCATCTCGGAAAACACAAAATAACATCTTTGCATTTTCCGAAAACAGCGTCATACCGTTATATTTTGTTAATCCTCACACTTTGAAGCAAGAAGCGAGCTGTATTGATTTCTGAACTGCTCAAATCTGCCCTCGTCAAGAGCATCTCTTATCTTCTCCGTGAGCGTGTTATAGAAATACAGATTGTGCATAACTGCCAGCCTGCCTCCCAACTGCTCCTCAGACTTGAACAGATGACGAATGTATGCCCTGCTGTGATTACGGCAAGCAGGACAATCGCAATGCTCGTCAATAGGTCTAGGGTCAGTTTCATACCTTTTATTAGTGATGTGCATAATGCCGTTCCATGTGAACAGCGTTCCGTGACGTGCATTTCTGCTTGGCATTACGCAATCAAAGAAGTCCACGCCTCTGTAAACAGCCTCGATTATGTTTGTCGGTGTGCCAACGCCCATAAGATATCTCGGCTTATCCTTTGGCATAAAAGGCTCGACCTTTTCGATAATGTTATACATCACCTCAGTAGGCTCACCCACCGCAAGACCGCCAATAGCAAAGCCCGAACAGTATTCCATTTCTCTTATGCGCTTCATATGCTCGATACGCAGATCCTCATAAGTACAGCCCTGATTGATACCGAACAGCATCTGATGCTTGTTTATAGTCTCCTCAAGTCCGTTGAGCCTTTTCTGCTCAGCGACACATCTCTCAAGCCACCTTACCGTTCTATCACAGCTTGCCTTTGAATAGCTGTGCTCAGCAGGGTTCTCTACACATTCGTCAAACGCCATTGCGATAGTAGACGCAAGGTGCGATTGTATCTGCATACTCTCCTCAGGACCCATAAAAATTCTGCGACCGTCAATATGAGAGTTGAAGTACACGCCCTCCTCTTTGATTTTACGCAGCTTGGCCAAAGAAAATACCTGAAATCCACCACTGTCTGTAAGAATAGGCTTGTCCCAGTTCATGAACTTGTGAAGTCCGCCCATTTTGTATATAATGTCATCGCCCGGTCTGACGTGCAAATGATAGGTATTGCAAAGCTCCACCTGAGTTTTAAGCTCATTTTTTAAATCAATGGAAGAAACTCCTCCCTTTATCGCCGCAGAAGTTCCCACGTTCATAAATACAGGCGTCTGAATAGTTCCGTGAACAGTTTCAAACTGTCCCCTGCGTGCAGCACCCTCTTGTTTAAGTAATGTAAACATAAATTCTCCTTTATCATTCTATTATATCAGACGGCAGCCAGCCGACTGTGGCATTTTCCGTAATTACCAAAGACATTGTTTCATCTTCGTCAAAGACCGATACCCGCTCACCTTTTCTGACAGCAGGAAACGATGACAAAAACTGATATACATGAGGCTTTTCATCAAAAAAATATATTTCACGGTCAGGAATAAGACCCTCGCCCCCTGAATACTCATCTCTGACCTTTGTCATATATCCATTTTTCTCAATTATCGTTATATCCTGCTTTTCCCAATCAACATAAACAGGTTTCATGTCACATGAAAAATCCTTTAAGACAGTTTTCTTTGGCATATCTGTATCCCAAATTATTCTATGAGAATAATTCTCGCCGCACTTATCAATGATAAACAAATTCATCTGACAAGCCTTCTTGATAGTCATTCCGCCGTCAATACATATCATTTTCTTTTTGCTGTCGATTATCGGAAGATTAGTCACATTTGAACGCTTATAATTGTATGTGGGATAATGCCCGAATACAAGCTGCTTTCCTGTTGGATTTTCTTTCCGCAAAAACCACGGAACAGTTATAGCATAAATATCATCTGTATTTCTCCAATCAGGACGGTTTTCAAGCCCTGCATGAACAAAAACATATTCCTCTGTTTCAAGGCACGTTGGAAGCTCTCTGATAAAAGATAACAGCTCGCCATACTTCTCTACAACTTTTTCTTTTATCTCAAGCCAGTTGCCCTCCCAGCAGTCAACATATCCCAGCGTATTAGCCATTTGCCTGAACGTGTTATGCTCATTGCGGTAAAACTGCTGCTGGAACCGCTTGAACTCATAGTGATAAGCCATTCTTGAACACATTATGTCATTATTGCCCATTAATAATATTGCCTTGTCACTTTTATCGCAAAGAGCCTTGACATATTCAAGGGTCTTTATATTGTCACTGCCATGTTCAAGTATGTCGCCGACTATCACAAGATAGTCATTTTGCGGGTCATATTTTGCCTTTTTCAGCAGTCTATCGAAAAGATGCCAATGGGTATGGATATCGCTGACAGCAAGTATCCTGCATTTTTCAGGCAACGAAAGATCAATGATCTTATCCATTAATTCTCACCATTTCTAAGATCGTACATAGCCATACTTTCTCTTGTTCTGTACTCATGCTTTTCATAATATCCAATAAGCTCTCCCGCATCATTTCTGAGAGCTATCATATAAACGTCCTTATTTTCCTTTTCGTTGCGGAAAGTATACACCTTGTTGTTGCCCTTGTCCTTTTTGAACCATGCAATGACCTGCTCTATCTTGTCATTAGAATCCCCGTTGTGACAGCCCTTTATGGACCTGCCCACAAGAGCCGCTCCTCCACGCTTTTCATATCTTTTGACCGCTGTCGGATTCATATATACTATCGTATGCTCAAGGTCGCAAATAACCACAGGTGCATCGTCTGCGTCAATAACGCTCTTAAAAAAGTTATTTCCCATTTCCGTTCTCCTTTATGATATCATTCCTGCCCCTTATTCCTTTAAGCACCATATCCAGAGGCACACCAAATATTTTTATGCAAAGCACCAATACAATAGGTATCGCTGTAAGTGCCAGATAAAGCTCCCAACGTTCAGGAAAAGCCTTTGCAAGATATGCCTGATAACCATAGTATGTGAGCATATAAACTATAGTTCTGTGCCAGAAGTACACCTGCAAAGTCCTGGAGCCGCACTTTGTTATCAGTGGAATCTTCACATCAAGCCCAATACCAAGCACCGCCAAACAAAGCAGTGCCGAGATACCCATAACAAGAAGCCTGCTCAAAAAAGTGCAATCCATGTCCGTTGCTTCAGATATGGCAAAATAAGAGTTTCTTCCCGTAAGAAGCATTCTCAGCGGATAAACAAGCTTTGTTTTTCCAAAGCAGAAATAAGCCCAAATGCCTATCACCCCCAAGGACAGCACCCTTACATACCACTTCTTCACAAAACCAGCCACCTTTTCAGGGTCAAGCACATATCCGCAGTAGTAAAACGGGAAAAACACCACTATCCTGGATAGCTCATATTCATCGCCCACGCAAGGGTCATACCCTGCCGAAAGTGCCGTCACCATAGCCGCCGTAAGCACCGCCCAAGGTCTGCTGTTTCTTAACAGATAGCAAAGCCCCATAAACGCCGCCATTGCGAACATATACCAATATACACCGTCGCCGCCTAAAAGGTCAAAGAATATCTCGCCATCACTGTTTTCCTTGTCAAAATCCGTCTGAAATCTCACCTGCGACCAATAATTCAGGCATTTCATTAACATTCCGATAACAACAAATCCAAGCGTCTTTCCAAGCACTTTCCTACCGTCATCATGCCCCCTGTTGAACAGTCCTGATATGAATAAAAACAACGGCATATGAAAAGCATACAGAAACACAAATGCGCCGCTAAAAACCTTTGCCTGCGGTACACCTGTTTCACCGCCGCCGTCACCAAAAAGCTTGACAGTGCTGTCGTCTATCAAATGCCCCAAGACCACAAGCACTATAAGCAGAAATTTCAGATTATCATATAAATAAAGCCGCTTTTTCTCCCCTGACTTAACGTCATTCATATAGAAAAAACCTCCGTAAAACAAAGTTTGAAATAAGATATCATCGCCGCAGGCGATACCTTAATTCCTCACTCAGATATTATGAGCATACAATCACCAAAGCTGAAAAATCTGTATTTCTCTTCAACCGCTATCTTATAAGCGTTCATAGTGTTCTCGTATCCCATAAATGCAGAAACAAGCATTATAAGCGTGCTTTCAGGCAGGTGAAAATTAGTAACAAGTCCGTCAAGCACCTTGAACTCAAAGCCAGGATAAATAAATATCTCCGTGTAACCGTCACATGGAACTATCTTTCCTTCATTGAATGCCGCCACGCTCTCCAGTGTCCTGCATGAAGTAGTACCCACCGCAATAACACGTCCGCCATTTTTCTTCGTTTCGTTTATCATGTCTGCGGTTTCACGGCTAAGCTCATAGTGCTCTCTGTGCATCTTATGGTCAAGGACCTTGTCCTCCTTAACAGGTCTGAACGTGCCAAGACCAACGTGCAAAGTAACATACGCAATGTTCACACCCATTGCCTTTAAGTCCTCAAGCTGTTGTTCAGTGAAATGCAGACCGGCAGTCGGCGCAGCAGACGAGCCAAGCTCATGAGCATAAACCGTCTGATATCTGTCCTTGTCCTTCAGCTTTTCAGTAATATAAGGCGGCAAAGGCATCTGACCTATCTCGTCAAGTGTGGCAAAGAAATTCTCCTCGCACTCAAATCGTGCGATACGGTTTCCGTCCTCCAACACATCAATTATCTCCGCCTTCAGCTTACCACCGCCAAAAACAAATCTTGTGCCGATCTTGGCTTTTTTGCCAGGTCTGCAAAGAATCTCCCAGACCATGTTCTCTTTCTGCTCCACAAGCAAAAACTCAATGAACGAGCCTGTGTCCTCACGCTCGCCATATATCCTCGCAGGAAGCACCTTTGAGTCGTTAAGCACAAGCAAGTCACCTTTTTTGAGATAATTGCATAGATTATAGAAATGGTCGTGTACCACCTCTCCCGTCTGCCTGTTTATCTTCATCATTCTCGAAGCATTTCTAGGCTCAACAGGGGTCTGTGCAATAAGCTCCTGCGGCAGGTCATAATAAAAATCCGATCTTTTCATATTGTTGATATCAAGCATTTTAAATATCTCCTATTTATTTAAAATATAATAATTATAATAATGTAGGGAACGGTGTCCTCTACGTCCCACTCTCACCATTCTCAAAGTCCTTATTCCAACAACTGTCAACATTCTTTAAAACCATTTAATTTCATATAAACTTATTAATTTACAGAAAATTAAAATATTTTTATCTATATGTATTGACAGAACGCTAAATATTTGTTATCATTAAACAGAACAGATAGAGGTGCAGTTGAAATGAGTATCATTTTTCGTGTGACCCCACACAACAGCGTCCCAACGCCTATGGTAAATGAGAAAGGTAAAACTGCCGAAGCGGAGTATCGGGAACACTCCTGCTGACTGTTAGTTTAATAGACTATCAGTTGTCATCATTACAAATGGTGGAGTGCTATCGGCATAAATTTTTATGTCAACATTCTTATTATATTGTATGATGAACTGGTTTTCAACCAGTTTTTTTATTATTTGTTTATTTTTTATGTTTTGTGCAAAATAACATTTGAACAGCGGCATATTTTAGTGTATAACGCCAAAGAAAATTGTTACCATGGCACAGGAAAAGGAGTTTTAATATGAAAAAGTACAATGTCGGTATCATCGGTGCAACAGGAATGGTAGGTCAGAGATTTTCTCTGCTTCTTGACAAACACCCATGGTTCAATGTAGTATGCGTTGCCGCTTCACCACGTTCGGCAGGCAAAAAGCTCAAGGACGCAGTTGCAGGCAAGTGGAAGCTTTCAGAGCCTCTGCCGGAAGCTATCGGTGAGCTTACAGTTCTGAACGCCGAGGAAGACGTTGAGAAGATCGCTTCAATGGTAGATTTCGTATTCTGCGCAGTTGATATGAAGAAAGACGAGATAAGAGCCCTTGAAGAAAAGTATGCAAAGGCTGAATGCCCTGTTGTATCAAACAACTCCGCACACAGACATACTCCTGATGTTCCAATGGTCATTCCTGAGGTAAACCCTGAGCATATCGAGATAATCGCTTCACAGAGAAAAAGACTTGGCACAAAGAGAGGATTTATCGCAGTTAAGTCTAACTGCTCACTCCAGTCTTACGTTCCTGCTCTTGCTCCTCTTATGGATAAGTATAAGGTAACAAAGGCTCTTGCCTGCACATATCAGGCAATTTCAGGCGCAGGCAAGACATTTGAAAGCTTCCCTGAGATCCTTGACAACGTTATCCCTTATATCGGCGGCGAGGAAGAAAAGTCTGAGAAAGAGCCTCTTAAGATCTGGGGTCATATCGAGGGCGACGTTATCGTTGACGCAACAGCTCCAGCTATCACAACACAGTGCCTGAGAGTTCCTGTTTCCGACGGTCACACAGCAGCAGTTTTCGTATCATTTGAGAATAAACCTTCTAAGGAAGAGATCCTTCAGGCTTGGAAAGATTTCAGCGGTGTTCCACAGGAGCTTCAGCTTCCAAGCGCTCCAAAACAGTTCCTTAACTACTTCACAGAGAACGATCGTCCACAGGCTAAGCTCGACAGAAACCTTGAGGGCGGCATGGCAGTTTCTATAGGCAGACTGAGAGAAGATTCACAGTATGACTATAAGTTCGTTTGCCTTTCACACAATACACTGAGAGGTGCGGCAGGCGGAGCAGTTCTGCTGGCTGAGCTTCTTGCAGCAAAGGGCTATTTTGACTAATATAACACATATATACGCACGAAAGGAGTGCTGTTTATGAAAAAGACTATTTTCACAGGTGCAGGCGTTGCTATCGTTACACCTATGAACGCTGACGGCTCTATCAACTTTGACAAGCTGGGAGAGCTTATCGATTTCAACATCGATAACGGCACAGACGCTATCATAATCTGCGGAACAACAGGCGAAAGTGCTACCATGACAGACGAGGAGCATATCGAGTGTATCCGCTATGCTGTTGAAAAGACAAATCACAGAATTCCTGTTATCGCAGGCACAGGCTCAAACCATACAGAGTATGCCGTAAACCTTTCTAAGAAGGCTGAGGAGCTTGGTGCTGACGCTCTGCTTTGTGTTACACCTTATTATAATAAGACTTCACAGGCAGGACTTATCGCACACTTCTCCGCTATCGCAAAGGCTGTTACACTGCCTATCATTCTTTACAACGTACCGTCAAGAACAGGTGTGAACATTCTTCCTGAAACCTGCCGTGAGCTTGCAAAGATAGACAATATCGTTGCTATCAAGGCAGCAAGCGGAAACATCAGCCAGATAACACAGGTGGCAGCTCTCTGCGGTGATGACCTTGATATCTATTCAGGCAACGACGATCAGATAGTTCCTATCATGGCTCTGGGCGGAAAGGGTGTTATTTCAGTTCTTTCCAACTGTATGCCATTTGAAACACATGAGATCACACAGCTCTGCCTTGATGGAAAGTACGAGGAAGCAAGAGAAAAGGTATTCAAGACCCTTGGTTTTGCAAAGGCACTTTTCAGCGACGTAAACCCTATCCCTGTCAAGGAAGCTCTTAATCTTATGGGCTTTGAGGTCGGCGAGTGTCGTCTGCCGCTTGTAAGAATGAGCGATGATAAGATAGAAAAGCTGAAAGCGTCAATGAACGCTCTCGGACTTATCAAGTAAAAAAATACAAAGGGCGGAGAAATTCGCCCTTTATGTTTACCATTATAAAATTGTACTAATGTAAGGGTTGGCGTCCCCGACAGCCCAAACGCTGTCTTTGACATTATCACTTACGTTTATCTACAAATCAAAAAGAAAAGGAATGATATAAATGACTAAGATCGCAATATGTGGCGCCTGCGGAAAAATGGGCAGGTTCATATATGACGTTATATCAGAGCGTGACGACTGCACAGTAAGCGCAGGTATCGACAAATTTGGCGAGGCTTATGCAGACTTCCCTGTAGTAAAAGAACCTGCCGACCTGCCTGAAAAGCCTGATGTAATAATCGACTTCTCACACCCTTCCGCACTGGACGGACTTCTCAGCTATTGCCTTTCAAACGGCACTGCCCTTGTAATAGCTACCACAGGCTATACAGAAGAGGATACAGCGAAGATACACAAGGCTTCCGAGCAGATACCTGTTTTCTTCACATTCAACATGACCCTTGGTATCAATCTTCTTGCAAATCTTGCAAAAACTGCCGCAAAAGTTCTTGGCGGTCAGTATGATATCGAGATAATCGAGAAGCACCATAACCAGAAGATAGACGCTCCGTCAGGCACAGCTATCATGCTTGCCGACGCAATAAACGAGGAGCTTGACAACAAGTATCACTATGTTTACGATCGTCATTCTGTAAGAGCAAAGAGAGAAAAGACCGAGATCGGTATGCACTCTGTCCGTGGTGGCACTATTGTTGGCGAGCATGAGATAATCTTTGCAGGCAGAGATGAAGTTATCTCCCTCAAGCACGAAGCTCATTCAAAGCAGGTTTTCGCTGTGGGTGCAGTGAATGCAGGCGTTTTCCTTTGTGGAAAGCCGGCAGGACTTTACGCAATGAGCGATCTTCTTGCTTCACTTTAATTAAATATCAGATACAGTGGGCGTCCTTGACGTCCTGCTCTTTCGGAAAATTTTTTACACTCTCAGGCTGCTGTTTTATACGGCAGCCTTTTTTCATACAAAAAAAATAGCCGTGCGTGATTTTTCCCGCACAGCCATTTCATTACATATTCTTATCAAGCTCCAAAGTCGTTTTCACACGCTTTGTGAGCTTTTTCCATTGTACTTTGTACTCTGCATAGACCATTTTCCACTCGGCTTCATCAGGAACATATCCACCGAAGCAGGTCTTTTCAAAAAGATCTATAAGACCACCAAGCTCAACTCCACGCCTCTTAACAAGATATTCTCTTATCATTTCAGGCGTGTATCCAGATAGCTTGTCATTAGAAGCTATGGTCAAAAGCCTTACCACCCGCCTGTAAAGCCTTATGACCTTTTCTCCGTTATCTCTGAATTTAAGTGACAGTCTGAAAAATACCTCGATAATTCTGTTAAGGAATACGAAAACCACAAGCACAAACGCTACACCGATAAACAGTGCGATCCTGCTGAAATAGCTTACAAAAGTTGAAACATCAAAGTTCGTACCATTTGCACTGTAGTCACGCTGATAGCCCGGAACTGTCGGGTCAAAAGTCATCCAGCCAATGCCTGTGATAAAGACCTCTACAAAAGCGTGAGCGTGGCTATCTCTTACCACAAACTCTCCACGTTCATTCTTTTCATATGCTGCAAAGCCCTCAACATACCTTGCTGGAAGTCCCAGCATTCTCGCCATAAGCGTCATGCTTGTGGCATAGTTTGTGCAGTTTCCGCGCTTGCTCGTGAAAAGAAAATATGCGATAGACTCATCGTCAGGCTCATACTCGTTATCGTAAACATAGCCGTTCTGCTCAAAATAATCCACAAGCGCCTGAGCTTTATCATAATCATTTTTGCAGTTTTCCGTTATGTTTTTCGCAAGAGCCTCCATTTTTCCACCTTTATCGTTATATGCAGAAACGTCTGTGTACAACGCATATATCTTATAAATATTCAGCGCTTGATTTGATGTGACATCTCCGTTTGTCAAACCATAAGAAAGCAGCAGTTTGAACTGATTTTCGGTCATATCAAGATTTGCCGCAGCCTGTCTTTCGCTCTCCGTTTCAGGGATATACTCAAAGCTAATGCCAAGCTTATTTCCTGCGGTGTCATATGGTCTGTAGACCTCGCTGTGAGTTGTTTTGATATAAACGTTGTTCTCCCCTGGGGTTATCATCAGTGGAGCAGGGATATAGCTAGGGGCAAAGCTGTCGCTGAACTGATTCATGACTGCCTTTTCACTGAACAGATCATCAGGGAACTGTGACCTGTCCACGCCAAGATCCTTGGTGTAATCCTTATCTGCAAGTGACTTTGCTATGCTGTAAACATAGCTCGGTGAGTTCACCTCGTTGTCACCGTAAAGATGAACATTTTTGTCAAAAGCAAAATCGTAGAAGCTATCGTCTGTTACCCACTTCTCGTTTCTGAAAAGGTCAAAGGATTGTCTGCGGAGGTAAATGACCTGTTCATCAGAGGTTGTGGTGAAGTTGAAAAGTATCTCGCCCGTTGCGTCTGCGCCAAATCTTGGGGAAGACTCATCACTAAGATTGTCATATGTGCCACTGCTTTTGATATTCACATCAAAGAAGTTGCTGTTTTTTTCAAGATAAGATGTCTTTGAGGAAGTCGGCATAAGCATTGCAAGCGCACCCACAAGGGTAACGAAAACCGCCGATGCCGCCACATAAGAGCCGTTTATAACAAGGTCATGCTTGCTCTCGTCTGAAACAAGTCTGCTGTGCACCATAAGTGCAATGAACACAGTGAGCATTATGGTTATGTCAAGAGTATCCATTGAGTCAGCACGCTTTCCGTAAATAAAAAACGGAAAAAGCACAACGAGCATCGTTCCAAAGCTTCTATAGCGCACAATGGTGAAATAGTAAAGCACCGAAATGATAAAGAAGCCTAGTCCCACAAACAGAAAGTAGAAATATTCATCTATCTGACCTATCTCCTGCCTGTTTACATAAAACCAATTGATAAATGATTTTCCAGAATGTTCAAATCCAGCACGAAGAAGCTGAAAGCCCAAAAACAGCACTGCCACCATAAGGGCGGTATAGACAAGACCTCGCAGGACTTTTTTCGGCTTCAGCCACTCAAAAAGAGCAAACAGCAGACATTCATAGACCACATATCCAAAAGTATAAAGTCTGACATTGTCTACAAGATAGGTCTTAAAGATTATGTTCATGACCACTGCTCCAAGGAGCAGCGGCAAAGCATATTTTGAAAGAATATTCACAAGGGTGTTTTTTATCTGAGCAGTTTTAGTATTCAAAAGCCACACCCCCTATGTCATTTTACGAAACTCGAAAGTTTCGTCTACAAGCCACATATTTTCTGTCTGCTTATCAAGACCGCTAAGACGTGTCACTACGAAAGAGCCGTTAAATTCTTCCATGAGAGAAGAAAATTCCCCTTGAGAAGTCGCCATGCAGGCTGTGAAGCAGATAGGAGCTGTCTTGCCTATCTCATGAGAAAAGGCAAAACGCTTTTCCTGCGGATATGGTGCTATTGCCGCAAGGTCGTTTTGAAGCTCTATTATATCACCTGCCTGCTTTATTTTCATGCTTTTCCAGCCGTCAAGATAATAATTATACTCACTCTCAAAGCCCTCCATGATAAGCATTGAAAGCATTGCAAGGCTCGCTTCGACTATATTATCGATATTCATAGCAAACATAGGGTCATGATCTTCGCTTGGTATATCAAGGAAAAACGCCTGACTTGAAGCCGTGACCTTTTCATCAAGGCGCACCATAAGCTCGTCACGCTTTGAAGAAAGCTTCCAGTTTATTCTTTTCAGCGGGTCGCCTATCTCATACTGTCTGTGGTCATAGCCCGGAACGCCTGTAAGACCAAGTGCATTTTCATCTGATTCGCTTTCGTTATCGTCAAATGAAGCGTTTTCGGAAGTTGCTTTAAGAAGCTCTGTTTGAGAGCCAGTGTCAGGGATATTCGGCATTATCTTTATTTTTCCCACAGCTTTTTCATAACGTGAACTGTCAAGGTGCAGGGTGATTATTCCAAGATAGTCATGCAGACGTATGCTTTTTATTTTCACTGTGCCAAGACCTGCATAGCGTGTTTTCAGCTTAACGCTGACGCTTTGCTGTCTGCCGCCTGCCACGATAGTTTTAAATTCAAGTGGGCTTACAGCACCGATATTATCTGAACACTCTGCCGTTACCTCAACAACGCATGAGGGAATAATGCGTATTGCATTTAAAAGCATTATGTCAGCGTCAAACTCCTCGTTCTTTGCACTTATTTCTGTGGAAAGCTTTATGGCTGCCACAAGTTTACGCTTGGTAATGAGAAGTGCCGCAAGAGATATCACAAAAGCTATAGCTAAAAGATAAAGCACAAGCGTACCGCCGCTTCCGTTTATATAAACTCTAAGCAGTATCGCCACCGCCACGCAGGTAAGATAACCTAAAAGATTTTTCATGGGGTCATATCCTCTATTTCTCTATTGCGTCAGGTGATTTTACTGTAAGAGCGATATTTTCAAGAGCTTTCCTTTCATTTTCAAAGGCGGATTTGCCTTTAGGAGAAAGCATAAGTCTATGTGCAAGAACGTCAGGCATAACAGCCTTGACATCATCTGGCATGACAAATCCTCTGCCCTGAACAAAGGCATAGGCTTTTGAAGCTTTGAGAAGTGCGATACTTCCACGGGGAGAAACGCCAAGCTTTACATAATCTGAATTTCTTGTTGCGGTAACAAGGCTCAGGATATATTTTCTCACAGAAAGCTCTGCGGTCACATTTTCAGCGTAGCCCATAAGCTCACGGACGTTTTCAAGGGTCATGACAGGCTGGATATTCTTTGCAAAGCCTGATCTTTCGGCTCTTGACATGATATCAAGCTCATCATCATATGAGGGATAGCCCATTGATATCTTCATAAGAAATCTATCCATTTGGGCTTCAGGCAAATGATAAGTGCCGTAAGTTTCCACAGGGTTTTGTGTGGCAAGCACCATAAATGGTGACGGAAGTTCATGAGTTTTACCGTCAATGGATATCTGATGTTCTTCCATGACTTCAAGCAAGCTTGACTGAGATTTTGGGGAGGCTCTGTTTATTTCGTCTGCCAAGAGGAAATTGCACATTGCCACACCCTCTTTATACTCAAGCTCATGAGTTTTCTGGTCTATCATAGAAAAGCCAACGATATCGGACGGCATAACGTCAGGGGTAAGCTGGATACGGTTATATTTGCCGTCCACTGACCTTGCGAGGGCTGATACAAGCTGAGTTTTACCTACTCCAGGCACGTCCTCGATAAGAACATGACCGCCGCAAAGCATGGCTGTGATTATTTTAAGCACAGAGTCTGTCTTGCCGACGATAACTTTTTCGATATTATCTGTGAGAAGTTTTACCTTTTCGTTCAATTTTTTTATCCCCCTTTTTATCAGGTGTTCTGTTTGGTGTGAGCGATATCATTTTTCTTTTTAAAAGCACCACATTTTCGATACCTGTGGTATGCGGGAACATATCAACGGGCTGGATAAGCTGTGCTTTATAGCCTATTTTTGCAAGAAGCTTCAAATCACGCTCGAGAGTTTCTATTTTACAGGAAACATAGACTATCTTTTCAGGTCTGAGTTTACCCAAGGCTTCAACAAATTCTTCTGTTGTACCTGCTCTTGGAGGGTCAAGGAAAACTGTATCACAGCTCTCACCTGCCTGCGCAAGCTTTGTCATGAACTCACCTGCGTCCTCATTATAAAACCTGATGTTGTCAAGCTTATTGAACTTGGCATTTGAAACTGCGTCCTTTACGGCTTCGGCATTAAGCTCAACGCCTGCCACGTCTGCACCGCTTTTTGCAGCGATAAGACCGATAGTACCTGTTCCGCAATATGCGTCGATAACTTTATCGCCTTTTTTAAGATCCGCACAGGAAACTGCTTTAGAATAGAGCTTTTCGGTCTGCTCGGAGTTTACCTGATAGAAAGAATGGGGTGAAACTCTGAACTTACAGCCGCACATCTCGTCGGTGATATAGCCTTTGCCATACATTATAATATCACGATCACCCAAAGTAAGAGGGGTCGTGCCTTTATTGATATTCTGAATGATAGTGGTTATATACGGGTGTTTTTCCGTGATAGCTTTAACGAAATTTTTCTTTGCAGGAAATATGGGGGTAGCTGTAACTAGCACGAGCATTACCTCGCCTGTTGTTTGGGAGGTACGGATAAGGGTATGCTTAAGAAGACCCTGACCACTTTCCTCGTTATATGGAAGTATACGGAAGTCAGCCATAAGCTCTTTAAGTGTAGCGACTATTTGCTGTGCTCTTATATCCTCCAAAAAGCAATCATCAGTTATTACCATGCTATGGGTAGAGGACTGATATACTCCTGAGACGATACGCTTTGAGCTATTGACCTTATAGACAGTTTGGACTTTATTGCGATAATTATAGGGGTCGTCCATAGTTATTATCTGCTGAGGTCTGCAAAAGCGGCTCAACATTCTATCGGCTTTTGCCTGCTTCCATTCTATTTGCTGGGCGTAGACCTTATCCAACTGACAGCCGCCGCAGCGTTTAAAGCAGCTACATTTTTTCTCGCCAGTTGTCTTATCGATAGTGGTATGTTTATTCATCACATTTACTCTTTTCATTATGTATAAATTTTATTTTAAGTATACCATTTTATATGAATAATGTCAACAAAGGCGGTTATAACAATTAAATTTAGCAGTATGCTCATGGGGTATAGCTAAGGTGTGTCGGTATAAATATTCAATTTTCAAGCTTCAGACGGAGTGCAGGAAGTGCTTTTCTGTGCGATCAGAACCTCTCATCGTGTTCACCTAACTCACGTTGACAAAATGTTTCCTCATACACTGTCGCTCCGCAAGGTTTCCGATTTGTGGTGAAACCCCTTCTACTTATACACGAAAAGTGGGTATTTTGTTGCAGAAAAAATGCAACAATTGCAGAAATGTTGCCAAATTAAATTATAAATCATTTGTTTGCACAAATTTCGGGGTGTGAATTGGCGAATTTGACGAAAAGCACATGAAAAATGTATAGTATTTGGGTATAAAAATACCGCCCGACCTTAGTCAAGCGGTTATTTGTATTATTCAATATCGATAAGTCCTGCGTTGAAACGAAAATTGACTCACACGCTCACGTGGAGCGTGACTAGTCAGGTAAGTCTGCTATTAATTCTACAAAGATTTCAACTCACACGCTCACGTGGAGCGTGACCAATATCTGTATTTTGAATTGCTAAATATAGATATTTCAACTCACACGCTCACGTGGAGCGTGACGCTTGTAGCTTTCAACAGAATTATTGTGTGCTGAATTTCAACTCACACGCTCACGTGGAGCGTGACATAGGTTTTCTGTGAGGGTATGACCGTTGAGATCATTTCAACTCACACGCTCACGTGGAGCGTGACACATTTCCCTTTACGATAGCCGGTGAAACGTTGAATTTCAACTCACACGCTCACGTGGAGCGTGACCTGGGCGGCAATAGCACCAATAGCTTCAGGGGAATTTCAACTCACACGCTCACGTGGAGCGTGACCAACCGCTTTGTTCACATCATATCCCGCAAGGGCATTTCAACTCACACGCTCACGTGGAGCGTGACCTGCGACAGTTCTTCCGTCTGCAGATATCGTCTATTTCAACTCACACGCTCACGTGGAGCGTGACTAATACCTGTGGTATCCTGGAAATTGATGAAGTTATTTCAACTCACACGCTCACGTGGAGCGTGACAGATTAGTGGAACGTCAACAAATGTAGTTTTTCTATTTCAACTCACACGCTCACGTGGAGCGTGACGCATAGAAGCAAAGAAAGAACAGCTTCTTGTCGATTTCAACTCACACGCTCACGTGGAGCGTGACTAAGAATTCTTATTCCCTTGGCTTTCTCTTTGTCATTTCAACTCACACGCTCACGTGGAGCGTGACTGCGGAAGGCTCGACTTCTTTTCCACACCAAACATTTCAACTCACACGCTCACGTGGAGCGTGACGAGTTCTTCTTTTAGACGTTCAACCTCTTCTTCATTTCAACTCACACGCTCACGTGGAGCGTGACTCTTCAACGTTCATAGTAGGCTTACTGTGCTTAATTTCAACTCACACGCTCACGTGGAGCGTGACTATGCTAATGACGATATAAAGATTTGGAACGATGATTTCAACTCACACGCTCACGTGGAGCGTGACCACGGCTGTATTGTTCCATGCTGTGCAGTTGATAATTTCAACTCACACGCTCACGTGGAGCGTGACATAATCATACAGCCAAAAAGCACGCGTGGCAAAAATTTCAACTCACACGCTCACGTGGAGCGTGACGCAAGCTGAGGTCAAGACAGCTGAGGAAATGAAAATTTCAACTCACACGCTCACGTGGAGCGTGACAGGCACAGAGGTATACAATGGCGGCAATCAGATATTTCAACTCACACGCTCACGTGGAGCGTGACAATTCGCTCAAGGCAATTGATATTATCATTAGCATTTCAACTCACACGCTCACGTGGAGCGTGACGACATACTCGTTTGACGATTGTAAGCAGTCGGCATTTCAACTCACACGCTCACGTGGAGCGTGACTCAGCCATATATGCGAATATGGCTGTCTTGCCAATTTCAACTCACACGCTCACGTGGAGCGTGACAAACCTGCGTTGTCAACGGCTCTATAGCGGTGGTATTTCAACTCACACGCTCACGTGGAGCGTGACGATAATGCCCTTTGCGTCATTATCGACTTCCATATTTCAACTCACACGCTCACGTGGAGCGTGACTGAAGCTCTGTTTCAGTTTCTCAGCATCGTTCCAATTTCAACTCACACGCTCACGTGGAGCGTGACGCAACAATCAAGCAGGAACACCCTGTTAATGTAAATTTCAACTCACACGCTCACGTGGAGCGTGACGAGATACAAAGTTGCTCAGCAGTTTGTTCCTGCGTATTTCAACTCACACGCTCACGTGGAGCGTGACTACAGTCGGTGCGGAGAAGCTTCGTAATTGATGTATTTCAACTCACACGCTCACGTGGAGCGTGACAAGTGGTATTACTCCCAAGGGAGCAACAATAACCATTTCAACTCACACGCTCACGTGGAGCGTGACGCATTATGTCAGCTGATAGCTCCATGCAGGCAACATTTCAACTCACACGCTCACGTGGAGCGTGACTGCGCCCTTAACGTCCGTGTTGGTTTCCTCACCGATTTCAACTCACACGCTCACGTGGAGCGTGACCACCGTTACGCTCGATGCTGTCTTATACTTGTAGATTTCAACTCACACGCTCACGTGGAGCGTGACTGCTGTTTGGCAGTTGCCTTTCGCAAAGCTGATATTTCAACTCACACGCTCACGTGGAGCGTGACTATAGGATTTTACAGTTACGGCATTTGCAGATGCATTTCAACTCACACGCTCACGTGGAGCGTGACAATGTTTGTTGGTGATATGGTTTGCATAAAGAAAATTTCAACTCACACGCTCACGTGGAGCGTGACTAATCTTTCCTGTTGTTTCCTCCGCGCTTTTGCTATTTCAACTCACACGCTCACGTGGAGCGTGACACTATGAAAAACATCAATTACATCTGGACGAAAAATTTCAACTCACACGCTCACGTGGAGCGTGACTGTGGCAAAGAGCATACAACATCAGATACACCAAATTTCAACTCACACGCTCACGTGGAGCGTGACGGTGGCAAAAAGTAGCATAAAGGGTATTACTATCATTTCAACTCACACGCTCACGTGGAGCGTGACGCTGAGCGTGCTGATAAAAAGATAACAGCACAGGCATTTCAACTCACACGCTCACGTGGAGCGTGACATATTGCTTTTTTTCGCAAAAGTTGAGCATCAAATTTCAACTCACACGCTCACGTGGAGCGTGACCCGTGGCGGAAGTCAGGAGATCTAAAACAAAAGATTTCAACTCACACGCTCACGTGGAGCGTGACCGGCGGTGAAATTCAGCTGAGAGACCAAGACGGCAATTTCAACTCACACGCTCACGTGGAGCGTGACTCACTGTCCGTTGTGCGAGTTGCGATAAACTGCATTTCAACTCACACGCTCACGTGGAGCGTGACGATATCAGCCCCCGCCACAGCAGGCGGCATTGACAATTTCAACTCACACGCTCACGTGGAGCGTGACTAGCTCCCTGAATGTCATATCCCCAGTATCGAATGATTTCAACTCACACGCTCACGTGGAGCGTGACGTATTTCCAAAATAACAACGTTGATATATCCGAAATTTCAACTCACACGCTCACGTGGAGCGTGACAAACAGGCAATGGCTGGCGTTATTTTGTATTACATTTCAACTCACACGCTCACGTGGAGCGTGACGTCAAATTATGTACAGCGTTATATTTAACGCCTGCATTTCAACTCACACGCTCACGTGGAGCGTGACGCAGATCTATGCACTGGTCACAAAGACAAATATCATTTCAACTCACACGCTCACGTGGAGCGTGACAACAGTTTGCAGATTTTGATTTAGAAAAATCTGAATTTCAACTCACACGCTCACGTGGAGCGTGACGAGTAAAAGCATTTGTGCATATCAAACCTGTTGATTTCAACTCACACGCTCACGTGGAGCGTGACGATAGCCGTTGTTGGTATGGTAGCCGTGGAAGATTTCAACTCACACGCTCACGTGGAGCGTGACAGTTGCACCGAAAGTGAAAAGGGATATCATGTTATTTCAACTCACACGCTCACGTGGAGCGTGACGCAACAATTTTGATTTTATGAAATCAAAAATGCATTTCAACTCACACGCTCACGTGGAGCGTGACGATTTTGCCACTGGCTGGATAAAGGCATACTGCATTTCAACTCACACGCTCACGTGGAGCGTGACGTGTGCTGAAATGCCCTGACAGCATGGACGAGCATTTCAACTCACACGCTCACGTGGAGCGTGACCAGGTCAAGACGTTTTTCGCTGGTGGTTGGGCGATTTCAACTCACACGCTCACGTGGAGCGTGACTGGCGTTAATGGAACTAAAAATGAAAAAAACGCATTTCAACTCACACGCTCACGTGGAGCGTGACGTGAGGAAGAGATAGCCGCACTTGGTGTAGCGGATTTCAACTCACACGCTCACGTGGAGCGTGACCAGCACGAATAAGAGCGGTTAAGGCAGATAAGAATTTCAACTCACACGCTCACGTGGAGCGTGACAAGATCGTCAACGGTGTAGTGCGCCGCAAATTCATTTCAACTCACACGCTCACGTGGAGCGTGACCTGCCGCTCCTGGCGGAACGTGGACGAGGCAGAGCATTTCAACTCACACGCTCACGTGGAGCGTGACTTATGGCCTCTTTGAGCTCTGTTGACGCATTTGCATTTCAACTCACACGCTCACGTGGAGCGTGACAAGATCGTCAACGGTGTAGTGCGCCGCAAATTCATTTCAACTCACACGCTCACGTGGAGCGTGAC
>ENA-OYYD01000132-OYYD01000132.1-human-gut-metagenome-genome-assembly--contig:-NODE-132-length-27905-cov-14.487864_pt1 | contig 27905 bp, 19 predicted proteins | sample MGYA00244062_ERZ653446 | MGnify/ENA primary metagenome ERZ653446 (study PRJEB26926, sample SAMN06165031) | human gut metagenome | biome: ENVO:00009003; feature: ENVO:2100002; material: ENVO:00002003...
TCACAAGCTCTACAACTCAATGTGTCCCGCGAGTCAGCTTTGATATAATATCATCCCGGCACACATATGTCAACGGATTTTCTGCAATTAATTAAAGTAGTAAAACTACCTTAAAAAACACAAATTTTCTAAATTGTCTGTTTATTATATACAATTCTCGCAATTACTATCTGACAGCCTCTATCGCTTCCTTGATATTTGCCACACCGACAATCTCAATTCCACTAATATGCGACACTCCTGCAAGACACACTTTGGGAACAATACACTTTTTAAAGCCAAGCTTCTTTGCCTCAGCCACACGCTGCTCGGACATGGTAACTCCGCGTACCTCTCCGCTTAAGCCCACCTCTCCAAAGCATATGGTATCCTCACGCACTATAATATCCTTTTTGCTTGATGCGATTGCAAGCACTATCCCAAGGTCTATCGCGGGTTCGTTCATCCTTATACCGCCTGCTATATTCACATAAGCGTCACAGTCTGACAGTGGCAGGTTGGCTCTTTTTTCAAGGACCGCCATTAGTAGATTTACTTTATTATAATCTGTACCATTTGCTGTACGCCTTGGATTATTAAAAAAACTGTGACATACAAGAGCCTGTATCTCGAGAAGTATCGGGCGGCTTCCCTCTATGGAACATGTGACAATTGATCCTGATGCTCCCTCGGGCTTACCGCTAAGCATATACTCCGACGGATTTTCCACCTCAACAAGTCCCTCCGCCTTCATTTCAAATACGCCTATCTCATTGGTCGAACCAAATCTGTTCTTAACGCCTCTAAGTATCCTGTACGACTCATACCTGTCACCCTCAAAATAAAGCACAGTATCAACCATATGCTCTAACGTCCTCGGCCCCGCAACCGCACCATCCTTTGTCACATGTCCTACTATAAAAACAGAAATACCCAGAGTCTTTGCAAGCTGCATAAGCACTCCGGTTGTCTCCCTGACCTGTGAGACACTGCCCGGTGCCGACGCTATCTCCTCATTGTACATAGTCTGGATGGAATCTATTACAACAACCTCCGGTTTTTTTCGTTGAATCACGTCCTTTGCTATATCAAGACTTGTCTCACATAAAAGCTCCAGTGAATCCGTAAAATCACCAAGTCTGTCGGCACGCATCTTTATCTGATGCAGGGATTCCTCACCTGACACATAAAGTAATGGCACCTTTTTTTGTGAAAGTTCCCTGCATACCTGAAGTAGAAGCGTGGATTTTCCTATACCCGGATCTCCTCCCACAAGCACAAGTGACCCCCTCACAATTCCTCCACCAAGCACTCTGTCAAACTCGGCTATACCTGTCACTATACGCTCCTCTTTCTCGCTTTTTACTGCCGAAAGAGGCAGAACCTGTGCCGCCTTTGATTCTTTTTTTACTTTTCCCGACGAACTTATCGACTTTTTATCTACGGTTTCCTCTACAAATGTATTCCATTCCTTACAGGCCGGGCACTGTCCCATCCATTTTGCCGATTCATAACCACATTCCTGGCAGAAAAATACAGAGGTCTTTCCTTTTGCCATATTGTTCTCCTTTATAAAATACAAAAAGCCCGGCTTTCACCGGGCTAAAAATATGCTCTATTTTCTTGATACTTTGATATCGACTGAATCAACACCCTCAAGCTCTACGCTTAAGCTGAGCTTGCCGCCGAGATTTGTCTTCATAGTACCTGCAACAGCTCCAGCTATATCAATTTCGTACTCTGTCTCCTCTTCAAGTCCAAGAGTAATCTGAGCATCCTCAGGTCCCTCCACAGTAAATGTCACTGTATCAGCAGTCTCCTCGAAATCCATAACCGCTGTTCCCGGAACAGACTCGTATACAAAAAGTCCGTTTCTTTCGAGCTTTGTAATCTCCTTAAAGGTCTTTACCTTGTAGATATCTCCATCCTTTTCAAAATTGTCAAGCTTTGCCTTTGCAGCCAATGTATAATCTCCGAAGCTGAGCTTTCCGTTTTCCTCAGTACGGATTAATTCACTTATTACAGCCATTTTTATCCTCCCGTAGCTATATTGATATATTAATTATAAATCCAATTCTACTCAACAGTCAATGAAATTTGTTTGTTTTTCGTAGAAATTATTACCTTATTGCCGCGCTTAATTTTGCCGGTAATAATATCCTCTGACATACGGTCTTCAATCTCCTCCTGAAGTTTTCGTTTAAGAGGTCTTGCGCCATATTTTCTGTCATAGGCTTTGTCCACGATAAAGGATTTTGCACTGTCGCGCACTGTGAGCTCTATATCAAGCTGTTCTTTACATCGTTTCTTAAGCTCCTTTACAAGAAGTGTCACTATATGCTTCATGTCATCCTTGTTGAGAGCTCTAAATACAATAGTCTCGTCGATTCGGTTCAAAAACTCAGGTTTAAATATACGGCGGACCTCCTCCATGACACTGTTCTTCATACGCTCGTGATCCTGCTTTTCATCCTCACCAGCGCCAAAACCAAGGCGCTTTGGTTCTATAATAGAAGAAGCTCCTGCATTTGATGTCATGATGATTATTGTATTCTTGAAATCAACCGTGCGCCCCTGTGAATCAGTGATTCTACCATCATCAAGCACCTGTAAAAGTATATTGAACACATCAGGATGTGCTTTTTCTATCTCATCAAACAGTATAACAGAAAAAGGATTGCGTCTGACCTTCTCCGAGAGCTGTCCGCCCTCCTCATGGCCCACATATCCCGGTGGTGAACCAATCATCTTTGAAACACTATGCTTTTCCATGTACTCTGACATGTCAACACGTATCATGGCATCTTCTTTGCCAAAGACAGCCTCAGCAAGCGCCTTTGACACCTCCGTCTTACCTACTCCTGTCGGTCCCAAAAACAGGAATGAGCCAATCGGCTTCTTAGGATCCTTTAAACCAACACGGCCTCGTCTGACTGCCTTTGCAACAGCAGAAACAGCCTCCTCCTGTCCTATTACACGCTTGTGAAGTATCTGTTCAAGCTTTGCAAGTCGTCCTGCCTCTGACTCTGTAAGCTTATTTACAGGTATTTTGGTCCATCCCGATACTACATCCGCTATCTCATTTTCGCCGACTACAGGCTGATTTTTGGCTCCTGTGCGACGGTTCTTTTTCATAAGCTTCTGCTGTTTATTTTCAAGTACTTCCTTTTCTGACATAAGCGCGCCGGCAGCTGCGAGATCTCCTTTCGACAAAGCATTTTCCAATTGGTTCTGCTTATCTGTTATCTCTTTTTTCAGAGCAAGCAGCTCGTCAGATGATGTCAGATTCTTAAGCCTTATCCTGGCTGCCGCTTCATCCATCAGGTCTATCGCCTTATCAGGTAAAAATCTGTCATTTATATATCGTGCAGAAAGGTTTACTGCTGCTTTCACACCCTCATCTGTTATGATGACACCATGATGCTTTTCATAGAGTCCCTTTAATCCTGTGAGTATCTCTATTGTCTCATCCACACCCGGCTCCTCAACCATCACCGGCTGGAAACGGCGCTCAAGCGCAGCATCCTTTTCCACGTATTTGCGGTACTCTTCTATGGTAGTGGCGCCGATTACCTGTACCTCGCCTCTGGCAAGCGCGGGCTTTAATATGTTAGATGCATCTAACGAGCCTTCTGCTCCTCCTGCACCTATTATAGTGTGAAGCTCATCAATGAAAAGCAGTACATTTTTGGCATTTGAAACCTCGCTTATCACCTTCTTGATACGCTCCTCAAACTCACCACGATACTTTGATTTGGCTACAAGCCCGGACATATCAAGGGAAACCAGTCTCTTTCCCAAAAGAATATCCGGAACATTGCCACTGACTATATCCTGTGCAAGTCCCTCTACTATAGCGGTCTTGCCCACTCCCGGCTCTCCAATCAGACATGGATTGTTTTTGCCTCGGCGGCAAAGTATCTGGATAACGCGCTCCATCTCCTTTTTTCTGCCTATAACAGGGTCAAGAAGCCCTGCCTCTGCCATATCTGTCAAATCTCTGGAATACTGATCTAATACAGGAGTCGCAGAATTGTATGATGTATTGTAGCTTTTCATCAGATCCCTGTATGCAGACGGATCCTCACCCATCGCACCAAGAATATCTATAAACATCTTCTGACTGTTAACACCCATGGTGTTTAAAAGTCTTGCAGCTGCACAGTCTCCCTGCAGTACTATAGCCATCAGCAAGTGTTCTGTACCTATCTCATTGCACTCAAATCTATCGGCTTCCTCCGATGCACGCTCCAATACTCTCTGTGTCCTTGGTGAATAGCCATCCCTGTCCATCACTTCGATGTTATCCCCCGGTGAAATCAGGTCTTCAATCATCGAAATAAGCTTATCATATTCCACATTGCAGGCTGTTAGAATCTCAGCTGCCACACCGGTGCCCTCTTTTATAAGGCCAGCCAGTATGTGCTCTGTTCCAACATAGCTGTAATTCATTTTCTTTGATATACGTACAGCCAAATCTATTGCTTTTTTAGCCTTACTTGTATATGGTTTCAAGTCATATCCTCCAGTCATATTCACTAATTTAAGTCGATGAACTGCAAATCATCATCTTCGCTGTCATCTTCATTGTCATCCTTTGCACTGCTGTCTATAGTCTCAGACGGCTTATTTCCCTCATTGACAAAGCCATCAAGTGCCATTTGAAGCTGATTCTTTAAAGCATCCTCATCAGCATCGTTTTCTGTGTCAGAAACGTTTTCCTGCCTTGAATCGTCTTTTAAATCAAACTCAGAGTTTTCATTCTCAACAGCTTTCTTAGAATCAGGTGTAATTTCTACGGTTCTTCCGACATAGGATGCATTTGATATATTTTCATCCGTAGCCATCTTTTGCTCATCTGCAGCATCTTCCGCTGTTTCTTCTGCGACTTCATCTGCCGGCTCTTCTACAGCTTCATCTGCTGTTTCTTCTGCAGCTTCTTCTGCCACTTCATCTAACGGCTCTTCTGTAACCTCTTCTTCCAGCTCATCTGCTATCTCGTCCGCAGTTTCATCAGTTGTTTCTTCCAAAGCTTCATTTGATACATCTTCTGCTGCATCATCTACATCATCATCGTCATCATGATAGTCCATTGCCTTATATTTTCTGTTTTTCACAGCTGATACAATAAGCAACAGTAACAGAATAATGATAATAAGAACCAGTATTGCAGCTAAAACAAGATATTTATTGGCAATTCCCGGGACAAGCTCGCTCTTTGTTGTATCGTTTTCCTCCTGTGCCACTGTAGGTGTACCAAGCTCGGTTCTCATATATGTGCCATCTACGCTATCATATGTGTACCAGCCACTCTCACCATTGTCATTCATAGCGTATACGAGGTAAAAATCCTTTGTCTGATCATCGGTTTTTTCGACTTTGGTCTGGTAGGCTGTTGCCACACCCTTGCCCTCTATAGAGAGCGATATCTCATTATATCCTTCAGGCACATCATCCACCTTAGGCAGTAAAACCACTATAAAATGCGACTCTGAATTGATACGGACAAACTCATATGCTGCATTCTGTGCTGCATCATATACAAAAAGCCCATTGCCGCTTTCCGACTGTAAATACACAAGCGTGACATCGCCAAAGGTGCCATGAAGGGTATTGTATTCAAGTCCGTCAATCACTGTCTTTGAGTGCTCAAAGCCTTCAGGAACAACATCCTCCGGAATGTCATTTACCATAGTCCACTCTGTGCCATTTATATCGAACTTCTTCCAGTTATCCTGCTTATCTGCATTCTCCGGATCATCCTCGGCTCTTCTGGTAACAACTATATTGTATGTGCTTGTGCTGCCGTCCTCTGCTGTCACAACAACGCTGACCGTATTCTCTCCAACCTCAAGTGAATCATTGCCTGTGACTGATGTCACACTCGCCTTGGAATCAGCCGGATTTGCTGTAACCGCAAGGCTTGAACAGCTGTAATCTACTGTAGCTGTGTAATCCTTTGTCGCAGCAGAAAACTCAGGTGAAAGCGTACCTGCTGAGATAACCAGCGAACCAAGAGATGCGTTTGAGGATTTCTTTTCCTCTTTGTTTTCATTATCTTTATTTGCATTGTTGTCATTGCCGGTATTGCTGCCGGAATTGTCCTTGTTATCCTTGTTGCTGTTTGAATCGTTGTTTGATGAAGCACTTGTTACCGTCACCTTCGTGCTGGCACCGGTAATTATACCTCCGGCATCGTTGGCCTCTGCATCTCCTACAACTGTACAATATGCCTTTATAGTGCAGCTTCCTGCAGCCTTCGCCGTAAATGAAAATGACTGCGATGTGGGATATCCTGCGGCGTCACCAATATTGGCCACACCATCCCCTCCGTTACTCAGTACTCCCTCGTCAGAACTTGAGATAACTACAGTGCCAAAATATCCAGACGGCATGGAAACAGTCACCTTAACTGTTTTTCCAACAGTTATAGAGCTTGAGCTGACACTGAGGCCAAGTCCCTGCGCATATACATGCTCGGCAGGTGTGAAAACAAGCATCACCGCCATAACAAGTGATAATATACATCCAAATAATTTCTTCATATTTTTCCTCACATTTCTAATTCTGCGATATCTTTGATTTGCCCAGTATGTGTCTGTTCATGATTATCATATCAAGGGCATTTCCACCATCGCCCTTTCTGTTGGCATCAGCTGCCTCCAGATAAGCACCTGTGAGTGTTCCCTTTCCTAAAATATGTCTGTTGAGCTTAATCATATCAAGGGCATTTACAGCACCGTCACCATTGATATCTCCATATACAACAATATCATATGTCTTTTTCAGGTTACCCGAAGCATCATAAACAGCCACTTTATTGCCTGTTGCAACCTTTCCGCTGTTTTCTGAGCCTGAGCTTGTCAGAAGCTTTACAGTACCTGATGCTGATACTGCTATATTCTTCACAAAATCAGCTGCACCGGTTCCAGGCTCAATGCCTGTAATATAAGTACCTATACTGTATTTACCTGATGTTATGTTTACATCTGTATTATTTTGGTTATTATTGTTCTGATTATTATTGCCACCTGCATTATTTGCAGATGCCGCCTGCCTGTTTATATTGATAGTGTATGTTCTTGTATCACCGCTTTGTGACTTGCAATTTACCTTAATTGTATTATTTCCGACAGCAAGCGAATAGCTTCCTGTGCCTGAAACGCCACTGTTTCCTGAAACTGCATCTGCCGAAACAGTCACTGAGCTTATAGCATTTGAAACAACTGCTGAATAGCTTGTTGTCGCTCCATTGAAGGCCGGTGTGAGTGTTACACCGCTTATCGCAAGCGACTGCAGATAGTTATTGGTATCGCCAGCTTTATCGAAGCCCACTGCTGACGATGGCATATTGTTGTATACAGGTATTTTAAATACAAAAGCCTGATTCTTATCTGAATATCCTTTAGCCAGACTCTGTCCCTCAGTAAGAGCCGCTGTGGCATTGCCCATGTACTGATGGAAATACAGCGAGCTTGTATTTACTACATTAAACTTCTCAAAATACAGTGTATTTTGACCCTTATTTATATAATTGCTGCCCACCTTTACAGCTCCGCCGCTTATGGACTTTACTCTTGTATTCCAGCCCTGCTTCTTGGCAAAAGACAGACCATTTTTATAAATCTTATCCTTCGTGTTTCCAGTTGCATTAAAATTAAAATAATTATAATATCCTTCGTATCCGGAATATGTACCCGAAATAAGAGGACTCGTTCCCTTTTGTCCCTGCTCCTGCTTTAAACGCGATGCTATATGGTATGCACTTACTCCACTGCTCTTTGCCACATCCATGAATGTGCTTGCATAATTGATTTTCTCACCATTGTTGGAATAGGTCTTTGTTCCCTCCATAAATGTGCCTTTTACTATGGACTGAACACCTTCAAGTGCCTCATTCGGACTGTATGCCAGACTCTGAAACTGAAAAATATTGGTCTCATCAAGAAAATTCCTTGGATCCATGAGATAAGCAATATAGGCACTGCTTGCTGACACCCATCCCGGTTCGTACTCAACCCACGTATTTGTTGACCAGTTATATGCTCCGGCAGCTGTGGATTTCTTGGAATTGTCTGCTGATTTGGATACCAGATTAAGTCCGTTTACACTTTCATTTTCAATCACCGTATCCCAATTCAAACCTGTATTTACAGCCTCAAATGTCCATCTTGGATACTTATTGTGAAGAGCTGTAAGGTTTGGAATATAGCTGTCAGGAAAGCCTGCATTCTTCATAGCCGTGACAAAATCAGTATTGTCTCCGCTGTTATTGTATGTCACCTTTATGTATGTACTGATAGTCCAGCCCGTAAATGCCTTGCCGTTTAAAGTACCCTTGACATTGTACCAGACCACACCGTTTACCCTGGTCTCTCCAATTATGTCAACCTGATGGTTCCAGTTGAGTGAGACAACCTTGGTAGTGCCGGATGTGCCTGCTGCATTGCGGACATACACATTGCCACCTGTAATCGTACCTGTAGCATATGCTCCCGATGCGGTTGCAAGGGCAAGCTGCTCCTCATTATTCTGCTGTATGGCATCCGCATTGCCGGTGTCTGCCGAAGCATCCCCTGTCTGCGCATTGTCTGATGCAGCTGTGCCGGTACCTGCTGATACAAAATCAGACCTTATATAGCTGACACACTCCTCATTATTTGCTGCCAGATTGTACTTTGCCTTGTACCACACCTTGCCGTCTGCACCTGTGGTCTGCTCAAGAATAGTAATATCCTTGCCGTTTGAAAGCTTGTGCTCCAGCTCATACTCTGTTCCCGGTCCGCTTCTCGCCGCTACCCAGTATCTCTCATCACACACAACCTTAGCCGCCTGATCCGCATAGACTGCTATGCTGCTGTATGGTGCCAGGTCACATGCAGCTAATGACAATGTTACGACAGAGGCTGCCAGAAATTTATTTATCTTTATCATCAAATCCCATCTTTCTTATGTGCATTGTTTACATTAATCCATTATCCATTTAATTATAATAGAATATGACCTTTGTATCAATGTATTCGGCAGAAATTTATTATTTTTTTTTAAGGTATACATCGAATTGCATGCAAGCATGCATCGATGATACCTTTTGACCCTTTAATCATAATATAAAAACTCCCTTCAACGTGCAAGCCCGTGCTTACGTTTCAGGGAGTTGTCTGATTCATATTCTGCTTTTTCTTACTGTCTCCTGTATCTTTTTCTAGCTGAACAGGGATTTTATCTTATCCCATAAATCCATGAAAAAGTTACCAAGCTTTTCCCAGAAGCCCGGGTCATTTATCTTATCGCCAAGCTTTGATGCCCAGTCATGTGCCTGGTTGATGACTGAATCCCAGTCGATATTGGCATCCTTAAGCTTCTTAAGAAGCGATGTCAGCTTTGCAATATCATCATCAGAAAGCTTCAGGTCGTAATCCTTTGCAGCCTCCTTTATCGCATCCTTTATCTGGCTCTCATCCTTGAGCCTTCCATCGGCAAGCTGCTTCTTTAGGTCTGCAATCATTGCCTCGATATCCTGCGAATCGCCGTCAATGCTCTTGTTTAGCTCTCCTGTTGTGACAAGCTCATCCATCGCTGCGTCTGTCACCTTGTCGTCAAGCTTCTTGCCTGTCATCTCCTCGTATGCCTTTAGTGTGCCTACAAGTGCTGCCGTTCCGGAAATAGGGAAAGGTCCTGCGACTATGATTTTAGCATCAGCTATGCCTGCTGTGGCAAGCGCATTCTTGTACATTCCTACCGTACAATAATTGATATTGTGTGTGGAAACACTAAGACCCGCACCCTTTTTATCCTCTGTAATGAGTACTGAGGAAAGTGACCTTGTGCCAATCTCGCTCTTGCTGATGTATGAATCGAGGTACTTGTGCTCCTCATCATTATTTACATAGACCACATCGTATTTATCCAGATCAGTGAGCTCGATTCCCATAAATCCAAGCACTGTCGCTCTCTGATCCGGTGTGAGGTCTGCTCCAAGACTTAAGTATGGCTTATCATTTTTGCTGATGGTCACCTTGTCGTTTGCCTCACTGCCGGCTGTCGTTGTGCTGTCTGCAGTACTGTCTGTGTTACTCTTATCAGCTGCGTCACTGCCTGATACATCAACGCTTGAAACTGTATCAGTCTGCGTAGCTGTCTCTGTTGCAAATACAACCGGATTCATTGTAAACAGTGTCACCGCAGCAAGCACGCTACATACAATACTCTTTGCTTTTTTCTTTATTGATCTAATCATTTTTCCTCCAATCTACTGCTCTATATCATACGAAATTGTAAAGTTGCTTCCGTCGAAGCTGACATCTGCCATGCTTCCGCATACCACAGGCATCATCGGCGACATATGACCTATATCCAGATCCATGATGATCGGCACATTAAACTCTCTAAGCAGTGATGAAAGCGCCTGTCTGTGGTCTATGCCAAACATTTCCTCTCCGAAGTGCGCCGGGCGTCCGATAAGAAAGCCCTTTACATTTAAAAACCATCCTGCATTTTTCATCTGCCACATAGCCCTTCTCATGCCCATCACATTAAGGTCACAAGCCTCAAGGAACCATATGATACCATCATCACTGTAGCGCTCATTAAATTCCCTTACATGGTCAAACGATGTACCAAGCAGATTGATAAGACAATCCATGCAGCCACCAAGCAGCCTGCCTCTCATGGTAAGCCTGCTTTCCTTTGCCACCGCAGGAATAGAGCTGATACACGACTTTTCAGTCAGGTTGTAGCCCACAAACGGAGCATTCTCATCCTTTATCGATTCCTTCTCCCACATAGGGTAATTGGTAAATGAAAGCTTCCTGCCACAAAGCAGATCAAACGCATCGGTAAGTGACTCATGCCACACCTCCATGCCAAAGCTGCCCGCACACGGCCCGTAAATACCTGCTGTATCTGCAATAGTAGCCTCCAAAAATGTGAAATTCGTGTTGTCGGAATAGCCCATGTACCATTTCGGCTTTGACTGCTTCACGCGCTCAAAATCAATATAAGGCACTACCTCGCACATCAGCTCGCCACCACCACATGATATAAGCACATCACTGTCAACAGAAGCATAGCTCTCGTTCAGCTCTTCTGCGCACTTCTTAGGTGTATTGCTGATACCTATACCACTGTCGCACCTGCAGTTAGGTCCCTCTATCGTCTTATAACCCATGCTGTGAAACCTTTTAATGGCATTGTCAAAGGCACTCCTGTACGGCTCTGTTGTACAGCCCATCGAAGGCGCCACAAAGCCTATTGTTCCTCTATCCTTTAGAAATTCAGGGTATCTCATGTTTCTATCATCCTATCACTATTATTTACATATCTAAGCTTCTGTCTGAAGTAAAATATGTAGGATTTTATCATTTCTGTCCAGGTCATTTTACTGTCATAATTAAATGTCGTCGTGTACTGCACATGCTGTCTGTTGCACCAGTTGTATATATCATGCAGACTTATCGAATCAACATGCTTTATATTGTTCATAAACACCTTAACCTTTGAAAGCTCATCCTCACTGTCAATGTATAGATGAAAGATAGTATTCGGACATTCAATTATTATCTGCTGTTCTCCTATATTTTTCATCAATGTATCCTCTATTGAATAATGTATCCTGTGTGATTAAAAACATTATCGTCTGTCACACCGGGATGTGAGTAATAACAAAATATCGTAACTGTTCAGTACCTTCACAGTTAAAAAATATCACATAACCATAGTACTACACCGGCGTCACAAAATCCAGTCATTTTTCCCTGCTAATTCTTACTATTTTATTAAGAAAAACGGTAAATATCATACTCCCTCACAGTCAAATGCCGGAATGAAGCTGTCCTTTGCCACGTCACCCTCCTGTATAAATGCATTCGTTATTCCTATTTCGAGGGCATAGTTAACAAGTCTTTCATACTCTCTCTTTGTCACCGTGCGGTTTATCTCAGGATAATCCTTTAGTGCAATCGGCGTAAACTGGCTCATCATGCTTATATATATGTGATCATGATATGTATCATACAGGTACTTAAGTACAGCCTTTGCATCATTCACATGTCCCGGCAGTAGAAGCTGTCGTACAATAACTCCCTTTTGTATGAGTCCTGTCGCATCGTCAATCACGACATCCGGCTGCTGCCTGATCATCTCTGAAAGCGCCTGCTTTGCGACAGACGGATAATCTTTTGCCCTTGAATACCTTGCCGAAAGCGTACTGTCCATATATTTGAAATCCGGAAGATACACATCCACTATGCCCTCAAGCAGTTTTAGCTCTGTCACATTTTCATATCCGCTCGTATTGTATATAATAGGAAGCTTCATGCCACGGCTTTTTGCATCGTTTACCGCCCACACTATATCAGGGATATACTGCCCCGGTGTGACCAGATTGATATTATTTGCGCCTTTGTCAGCAAGTTCTATGAAGATATCACTCAGCCTCTCTTTACTGATTACCTTTCCCTCTTTTCCGTCAGAAATCTCCCTGTTCTGGCAGAACACGCAGTGCAGGCTGCAGCCTGAGAAAAAAACTGCCCCGCTTCCTCTTTTTCCTGATATGCACGGCTCCTCCCAATAATGGAGCGCTGCTCGCGCCACCTTTATTTCAGATGAAACGCCACATACGCCTGTTTGTCCGGTGCTTCTGTTTATGCCACATTTTCTGGGACACAATAAGCAATTTTCGTATTTATTCATATTTTTCATTTTAACCCTTGCTAAAAATAATGTTTGATACTACAATCTATATGATTATGCGGTGCATATGCCATGCGCCTTCAGTAGTCATTTTAAAATTATATCATAACTATTCTTACAGAAGAGAATAGTTAAAATACACAATAAGGAGATTACAATGAATCAGTCAAACTGTATCGTCGCCCAGTCAGGCGGCCCAACTGTTGCAATCAACGCAAGCCTTGCAGGAGTCATCGCAGGAGTAAAAAGCTCCGAGAAATACGATATCTGCTATGGCGCCGTAAACGGAATACTCGGCATATTAAATGAGAATTATCTCAATCTGTCAGATATTTTTGCAGATGATGCTAATCTTGAAAAGCTCAAGACCACACCTGCCATGTATCTTGGCTCATGCCGCCACAAGCTCCCTGATTACAAGGATGATGATTCACCATATGTATACATCTTCCACCAGTTTGATAAGCTCTCCGTAAAGGCTTTCTTTTACATCGGTGGAAATGATTCGATGGATACCGTATTAAAGTTATCCGATTATGCAAAAAAAATCAACAGTGATGTGAAAATTATAGGGATTCCAAAAACCATCGACAATGATCTGTGCATGACAGACCACACTCCGGGATTTGGCTCTGCCGCCAAATACATCGCATCAAGCATGCTCGAGATAGCCCATGATACCTTTATCTATGCTGTTAAGAGTGTGACAATCGTTGAAATCATGGGACGTGACGCAGGATGGCTCACTGCCGCTTCCGCGCTCGCACGTAATGAGTACAATACAGCGCCTCAATTCATATATCTGCCTGAGGTGGATTTCGACAAGGACAAATTTGTTGCCGATATAAAAGAAGCCCTTACGCACACTAACAATGTGATAGTTGCCGTATCCGAAGGAATACATGACGCAGACGGCTCATACATTACATCATCAAATGCCTCATGCGACCAGTTCGGACACCAGCAGCTAAGCGGTGCCGGAAAAGCTCTTGAGTTCATCGTAAAGGAAAACATCGGTGTTAAGGTTCGCTCAGTAGAGGTAAACGTGCTCCAGCGCTGTGCCTCACATCTTGCATCATTAACCGATATCGAGGAATCTTTTGCTCAGGGTAAAAAGGGTGTCACTATTGCAGCAGAGGGTGTGACCGCATCAATGGTATGCTTGAAGCGCATCTCAAATGATCCTTATCAGGTAGAATACACATATTCTGCTATCAAGGATATCGCAAACGAGGCCAAGTCTGTGCCAAGAGAGTGGATCAATGATGCTGGCAATGATGTGAAGCCTGAGCTTATCGAATACTTAAAGCCACTTATTCAGGGAGAAACCGCTGTAGCCTACAAGAATGGTCTGCCTGACTATATGGATGTGTCACATCTTCACAAATGTAACTGATTTTAGCTGCCGCCTACACCCCGGTGTGGGCAGCAACAGCATATCTTCAAGGAGGTCGATTTACATGAAGAAAAAAGTGCTTATAGCCTGCGCCGTTGTGCTTGGTGTGATTTTGGCTGTTTATCTTGGCTTTGCCTTTTATTTTAGCAGCCACTATCTGTTCAACACAAAGATTAACTCTGTAAAATACGCAGGGAAAACCGTAAAAGAAGCATTAGAAAAAAATACAGCCTTAAGCCGCGACTATCTGCTCACAATCACTGATAGAAAAGGCAACAGCTTTTCACTTAAGGGACCTGATTTTTCCTATGAATATGTCTCAAACGGTGACGAGGAGCAAATCCTAAAAAGCCAGAATGCTTTTACATGGCCTGTCAGTCTCTTCAAAGCTCAAAACTATACTCTAAAGGGTTCGTCCAAATATGACGATGCCGCTTTGGCGGAAAAGCTCAAGGCTCTTGATATTTTCAGTGATGACTACATTGAAAATCCGGAGGATGCCCACATCGAGATAAAAGACGGCAAATACAATGTGATTGAAGAGAAAAATGGCTGCAAGCCGATATATGACAGCATCCTTGCCGAAGTAAAGGATGCCCTGGACAATGAGCTTCCAAAGCTTAGCTTAAGTGATGACTGTTATGAAGCTCCAAAAATCACAAAGGAAAGCGATACAATCAAAAATGAAAAAGAAGCCCTCGACAAATACACTGCTTCAACCGTCACTTACAAAATTGAAGGTGCCGACGAGAAGCTTGACTCGGCCAAAATCCTTGATATGCTAAGCATCTCAGATGACGGCAGCGTGAGCATAGATGATGCCAAGGTCACTAAATATGTCCAGCAGCTTGCTTCCAAGTACAATACCTTCGGCCGCAAACGCTCGTTCAAGACATCGTCCGGTGACACTATTGAAATAGGTGGTGGAGACTACGGATGGGTAGTCAGCAAGAAAAATGAGAAGGCCAAACTTCTTTCCGATTTAGAGGAAGGCAAGCCAGTGGAAAGAGAGCCTGTTTACGAGCAGACAGCACTCTACCGAGGCGCTGACGACATAGGTAATACATACATAGAGATTGACTACACAAAGCAGCACATGTGGTATTACAAGGATGGTGCTCTCCAGATGGAGTCTGATTTCGTATCAGGTAATCTCGCCCGTCAGAATGGTTCCGTAGATGGTGTATACAAGATTGTTTACAAGCAGAGAAATGCTACTCTTGTCGGTGAGGGTTACTCTTCTCCTGTCAGCTATTTCATGCCGTTTGCCTACAATATAGGTATCCATGATGCCAGCTGGCGTGATACCTTCGGAGGAACAATTTACAAAACCTCCGGCTCACACGGATGTATCAATGTGCCGCCTGCTTTTGCAGAGCAGCTGTTCAACGCTGTGGATAAGGGCACTCCTGTTGTTGCCTACTATAGAGAGGCTGTCACTCTGACAAACAATGCTGCAAAGATGTCCAATGCATACTCGTATGTAGCTCCTGATGCAGCGCAGTAAGTGTGGATTGCATTGTATCTTTTAATAATATGTTAAGGCGACCGGCGCACGGGAAATTCACCCCCGTGCGCCGGTCGCCTTCTCTTACTCATTGGCTATATTCATGCAAACTGGCTATTGTAGAGATTCGCATAAAATCCGTCCGCTGCAAGCAGGCTCTCATGATTGCCCTGCTCTATAATCTTTCCGTCTTTCATAACAAGGATAATATCCGCTTCCCTGATGGTAGACAGACGATGAGCCACTATAAAGCTTGTCCTGCCCTGCATCATGGTAAGGAACGCTTTTTGAATCTTAATCTCTGTTCGTGTATCAATCGAAGATGTAGCCTCATCCAATATCAGCATAGGCGGTAAGCAGAGCATGACTCTTGTGATGCATAATAGCTGCTTCTGTCCCTGTGACAGGCTGCCGCCGTCCTCACCGATTTCAGTGTCATAGCCCTTCGGCAGACGTCTGATAAAGCTGTGGGCATGGGATGCCTTTGCTGCTGCAATGATTTCCTCATCTGTGGCATCAGGCTTTCCCATTATGATATTGTCACGGATTGTGCCCTTCTTGAGCCATGTCTCCTGAAGCACCATGCCATAGTTGTCACGAAGACTCTCTCGCGTGATTTTTCTGATATCGTGTCCGCTCACCTTAATTGTTCCACTGTTTACATCATAAAATCTCATAAGCAGATTGATAATAGTCGTCTTTCCACAGCCTGTCGGACCTACGATAGCCACGCGCTGTCCAGGCTTTACATGGAGATTGAAATCCTCGATAAGCTTTTTATCCGGCACATATGAGAAATAAACATCCTCTATGTCCACACGGCCGTCTGCCTCATCGAGTGTTACCGCATCCGAAGCATCCGGTATCTCCTTTTTCTCCTCAATCAGCTCGAAGATACGAGCAGCACAGGCAAGTGCGTTCTGAAGTTCTGTGATAACACCCGATATCTCGTTGAACGGCTTGGTGTACTGGTTTGCATATGATAAGAAGCATGAAAGCTGTCCTACTGTGATTCCGCCGGTGAGTGCACTCATGGCACCAAAAATTCCGACTCCGGCATACACAAGACTGTTAACAAAACGTGTACACGGATTTGTAAGACTTGAGAAAAATGTTGCCCTCAGTGAGCATTTCTGTAATCTGTCATTTATCTCGTCAAACTGCTCAAGCGCCTCATCCTCATGGTTGAAGGCCTGTACGACCTTTTCATTTCCTACTATCTCGTCGATGAGTGATGTCTGCTCTCCCCTTGTTCTTGTCTGTAGCTGGAACATGGAATATGTCTTTTTAGTGATAAAGCTTGCCACAAAAAGTGACAGAGGTGTGATGAGCACTACAATGCATGATATCTTCACATCTATTGTAAGCATGAAAATAAGCGTGCCTGCTATTGTTGCAATTCCTGTAAAGAGCTGTGTGAAGCCCATCAAAAGTCCCTCTGAAAATGTATCTACATCGGCAATGATACGGCTGACCATATCACCGTGTGAGTGACTGTCAATATAGGAAAGTGGCATTTTTTCAATGTTTAAAAATGCATCACGCCTTATATCCCTCACTATATTGTAGGTCATCCTGTTGTTGCAGATATTTGTAAGCCACTGGGCTGCTGCCGCTATGACGACTATTATTGCTGCTCTTGTGAGGATGGCTGTCATAGCTGTAAAATCAACCTTTCCTTTTCCTATAATCAAATCAATTGCGCGTCCTGTGAGAATTGGAAAATAAAGCGTAAGCGCCACTGTAACAACAGACAGGGCAAGGGAAATTACAAGCAAAGGAATATATCTCTTCATGTAGCTTAATACCTTGCGTATTGTGCCTGCTTTATTCATCTTCGCATTATCCGTAGCCATACTCTACACCTCCTTTTGTCTGGTCATATCCGACTCTTTTTTAAACTGTGAATCATATATCTCTTTGTAGGTCTCGCATGTCTCAAGCAGCTTTTCATGAGGTCCGAAGCCAACCATCTGTCCGTCGTCGAGCACTATGATATTGTCCGCAAACTGGATAGATGAGGTACGCTGTGAAACGATAAATATTGTCTTGTCACCATGCATGCCCTTTAATGCCGCGCGAAGACTCGCATCTGTAGCAAAATCAAGTGCCGATGCACTGTCGTCAAGTATCAGTATGTCAGGATCCTTTACAACCGCTCTGGCAATTGTAAGACGCTGCTTCTGACCGCCTGATAAGTTCTTGCCTCCCTGCTCTATCATGTAGTCAAGGCCTCCCTCTTTGCCCTTTACAACCTCTGTTGCCTGTGCTATATCGAGTGCCTTCCACATTTCCTCCTCTGTGGCATCATTTTTGCCCCAGCGCAGGTTGTCGGCTATCGTTCCTGCAAAAAGCACTGCCTTTTGCATTACAACACCGATTTTATCTCGAAGCTGCACTGCATCGTAGTCATTTATATCATTTCCCTGAATCCTTATAGTACCCTTTGTGGCATCATAAAACCTCGGGATAAGGTTTACAAGGCTTGATTTTCCTGAACCTGTACCACCGATGATTCCGATCGTCTGCCCCTTTTGCACTGTAAAGCTTATATCTGTGAGTGTCTCATCGGCCGCTCCCTCATAGGTCATGCAGACATGGTCAAACTCAACCTCAGGTGCGCCGTCCCTTGCACCAATGAGCTTAGGATTTTTCTCAGGAAGCTTTGATGGAATAGAAAGCACATCCGCTATACGATTACCGCACGCCACTGCCTTTGTCACCTGTACGATGAGGTTTGCAAGCTTTATCAGCTCGACAAGTATCTGCGACATGTAGTTTACAAGTGCCACAACCTCACCCTGTGTGAGGATTCCTGCGTATACCTGCTTGCCGCCTGATACGATAACTGCGATTGTTGCGATATTTATAATGATAAATGTCAGAGGATTGGTGAGTGCTGAGATTCGTCCTACAACCTGATGCATATTGGTTAAAAACTCGTTGTCTCTGTTGAAGCTGTCAATCTCATCATTTTGCTTATTGAAAGCTCTTATAACCCTGGTTCCCTCTAAATTCTCCCTGGTGTGTGAAAGCACTGTGTCAAGAGAGCTCTGCACCTTTTTGTAAAGCGGAAGGCTTGCAGCCATAACTGAGAATACCACTATTGAAAGCAGAGGTATCGTAACTACAAAAACCATTGCCGCTCTTACATTTACTGTAAAAGCCATCGCCATAGCTCCGAATACAATAAATGGCGAGCGAAGGAAGAGTCGAAGTACCAGATTGACTCCTGACTGCACCTGGTTTATATCGCTTGTCATCCTCGTGATAAGTGTCGATGTACCCACTGTATCCATCTTTGAGAATGACAGTGACTCTATCTTTTCAAACAATATATGGCGAAGTTTTGTGGAAAAACCAACTGCCGCCTTTGCCGCAAAATACTGTGCTGTGACCGAGCTTACCAGACCAACTGCCGCAAGCAGCACCAGCACACCTCCCATCTTCCATATATATGGCTTGTCCGAAGCCGTAATTCCGTTATCAATGATTGCCGCCATGACAAGCGGTACTATAAGCTCAAAGGATGCTTCCAGCAGCTTAAATAACGGAGCACAGATGCATTCCTTTTTGTACTCCTTCAAATATTTTAATATCTGTTTCATCTTTTCCCCTTTCAGATTTTATGTTGCCGATTACAGCTTCACTATTATAGATGATTTTTCTCATATATACAAGAAAAACGATACACTAAAAAACCAGTACCCTGCGGTACTGGTTTCATATATCAGCTCTTATGTATATGCTTCTTGATTGCTTCAAAGCTCTCAGGACTGATGACATGCTCTATACGGCATGCGTCCTCTGCTGCAATCTCCTTATCAACACCAAGCTTCTCAAGACACTCTGACAAAAGCTCATGTCTTTCGTATATCATCTCTGCTATCTGTCTTCCTGACTCTGTGAGTGTGATAAATCCTGCATCACTAACTGTGATATTGTTCTTCTCTCTAAGGTTTTTCATGGCTATACTCACGCTGGATTTCTTATATCCAAGCTCATTTGCTATATCAACTGAGCGTACCACAGGAAGCTTCTTGCTGAGAATAAGTATGGTCTCTAAATAGTTTTCTGATGATTCATTGTTTCGCATTTCGAATACCCCCGTGAGTTTATTTTCGTTCGTTTTAATTCAGTTATTTTATTATAACATACATTTTATTGTTTGCAAAACTTTTCTTTTTGATTTGTACGTGATTTATAAAAATCCAAAAAATATCAAAATCCCATATTTGTTATTGACTTCTAATTCATGTTAGTGTATACTAACTATCGAATCAGAAAACAAACGTATGCATGATATATTTCTAAATCTTGTATGCCATAAATGTTTAATTATATCAGATAAGACCGGCCGATCACCGGTCTTATTTATTTTAAAAAATGTACATATTCAGCTTAAACGAGAGCTATTTTTAACCTTTCCAGCCCTTCCATAAGCACTGCCCTAGGGCATGCGATATTCAATCTCACAAAGTAGCGTCCATTGCCTCCAAACTCAGCTCCCTCCGACAGATAAAGTCCTGTTTTTTCGCGAATCATCTGCGTAAATGCCACAGAATCATCTGTGAGTGCACTGCAGTCAAGCCACATGAGGTATGTCGCATCGGCATCCACTACATGTATCTGCGGCAGATTTTCTGCCACGAAGTCACAGACTGTTTTGCGGTTTTCCCAGAGATATTTTCTGAGCTCCTCAAGCCACGGCTCACCCTTTGTGAATGCCGCAACTGCTGCCGTGATGGCAAATGCGTTTGGCTCCGCCACCTCGTCTGTATTTAATGCGCGCCATACCTTGTGACGCAAAAATTTATTTGGCACCATCACTGCCGCAGTCTGTAAGCCAGCCATATTAAAGCACTTGGTCGGTGCAATACAGGTGATGCTTATATCGGCACAGTCCTCTGATGCTGCCGCAAACGGCACGTATGATTTTCCCGGTGCTGTGATGTCGCAGTGTATCTCGTCTGATATGACCGTCACATTGTACTTCCTGCAGAGTGCACCTATTTTCGCAAGCTCATCCTTTGTCCAGATGATACCGCACGGATTGTGAGGGTTGCAAAATATCATAAGCGAGGTCTGTGGATTGGAAAGGTCATGCTCCAACCTGTCATAGTCCACAAAATATCTGCCGTTTTCGTATCCAAGCGGGCTTTCCTGCACATTTACGCCGTTATTAAATATAGAATTAAAAAATATATTGTATACCGGCGTCATGATAAGCACATTTTCACCAGGTGTTGTGAGCTTTCGAACTGTAGATGATATGGCCGGTACGACCCCTGTGCAAAAAATCAGGCTGTCTCTTTCGATTTTAAGCCCATGGCGTCTGTCCCACCACGAAATATACGCATCATTCCACTCATCCGGAATGATGGAATAGCCAAACACGCCGTGAGAAACACGCGCTGATATTGCCTCTATTATCTGGGGAGCTGTCTTAAAATCCATATCTGCTACCCACATCGGGAGCTCATTTTCTGCCACATCCCACTTTAGTGAGCCTGTATTTCTTCTGTCTACAACGGTGTCAAAATCATACATAGATTATTTTCCCTCACATATTATCTTAGTCTTTGATGGGTCAACTCTGTCCTTTTCGATAGTCAGTGTGCCAATCTCCTTTGCCCTTATCACTCCGCTTGTCGGATTTAAAACACTGTCCACCTTACTGCAAATCTCTGCATCTACCGAAGAATACTCAAATGCCAATGTAGTGTTTATGAGCTTACAGTTTTTCATAACGAGGTTGTCGATGTAGCAAAGCCCCTGCAAGCTCTCGATCGTGCAGTTTATAAGTGTCAGATTCTTTGCGTTCCAGCCAAGGTATTCACCTGTAATAAATGAATCATAGACTGTGACATTTTCCGTATTCCAGAAGGCATCCTTTGAGATAAGCTTTGAATCGTGCACCTCTACATTTCTTGAGCCGTCAAACGAATAGTTGCCGACCAGCTGGAAATTCTTCATGATAAGATTATTTGTATTCATACCAAAATAATCTCCCTTTGCCGAGACATTCTCGATATCGACATGATCACAGCTCCAGAGGGTCTCCTGGGCATTTGGAAATGTCACATTTTTAAGCTTTAGGTTATTGCAGCGCCTGAAGTTCTTAGGTGCCTCAACTATTGAATCAGTGACAGAGATATTGTCAGTATACCAGACACCCGCACGCGCCATGTCAAACCATGTACAGTCCTTTACAGCTATGTCACTACAGTACCATAGCGGATATTTCCATCTAAAAAAACAGCCTGTCAGGCTAATGCCATGGCTCTCCTTAAGAGGTGACTCTCCGTCATCAAAAATTGTATCATATATATCCAGATCGTTACTTGCAAACAGGGCTCTTTCGCCTGTCAGAAACTCCTGATGGATTTGTTTTCTTTCGCTCATTATACATACTCCTTTTTCCCGGTAATTCTAAATAGTTATCTGCCATAAAATCAAATAACCGCCGAGCACATAATATATGCAGCCCGACAGTTATCATTATACCTCAAACCCTACTGAATTTATAGTATTTTATATAAGTTTAATATTACAAAATTAATATTAAGAGCATGATATTTACAGCTCAAGCCCGTCAAGTATGCTCTTAAGTGCATCAGCAGACTCCTTGAGCTTTAAAGCTTCCTCACCGTTTAACTCGATTGGGATATCGCTCTCCACTCCGTTTGCTCCAACGATTGCAGGCATTGAGAGAACCACACCGTCGATGCCGTACTGTCCGTGCATCATGTGTGAAACAGGAAGAATAGACTTCTCATCACGCATGATTACCTCGCAGATACGTCTGACTGACATAGCGATACCATAATATGTCGCATGCTTTCTGTTAATTATCTCGTAAGCACTGTTCTTTACGTTTGCAGCGATTTCCTCTGTATTCTCCTTGTGCTTGTAGTGACCTCTCATCTCGCACATCTTGTGAAGCTCCACTCCGGAAACATTGGCTGATGACCATGCAACCACCTCACTGTCTCCATGCTCACCTACTATAAATGCATGTACGCTTCGGCTGTCCACCTCAAGGTGCTCTCCAAGCGCGTACTTAAGTCTTGCACTGTCAAGCACGGTACCTGAACCGATGACACGCTCCTCAGGAAGTCCTGAAAGCTTCTGTGCCACCTGTGTTAAAATATCTACAGGGTTTGCAACGATAAGTAAGATTCCACCGAAAATTCTCTTTGCAATCTCCGGAATGATGCTCTTGAATATTGCAACATTTTTATTTACCAGATCAAGTCTTGTCTCGCCCGGTTTTTGGCCTGCACCTGCAGAAACAACAATGATAGCAGCATCTGCCACATCATCATAACCACCTGCATATATCTTCATAGGTCTGGCAAAAGGAATACCGTGGCTTATATCCATCGCCTCTCCCTCAGCCTTGTCCTTATCAGCGTCAATGAGAACTATCTCAGAAAAAAGACCGCTCTGCATAAGTGCAAAAACTGATGCCGAACCAACGAATCCACATCCGATCATGACAGCCTTTCTTGGGTTTGTCTTAACAACTGCGCTAGTTTTATTGCTCATGTACGTTCCTCTCTTTCTTAAACTATAATTCAAATAGTTGCTTTTTATTATAACTATTCATCCCAAACAAAAATTCTCAATATCTGCTTTGTTATCGATAGTTCTGAATAATTATCTTTTATTTATATTATACCCGAATTGTACATATAATCCGTTGTAAAAACAACAAATTACTTGATAAAATACAATCAATAGCCCATTGTTCCCATTTTTATACAATTTTAATGCAGATTTTTACATAAAAAGTACAGTACTAAAAAGCAAACCGGACCAATACAGCTGAATGAATTGTCATTTAGCATATTGATCCGGTTATATTAAAATGCTGTATCCGCTTATTTTGTGCTTGAATTTCTGTACTCAAGCGGTGTCATTCCATACAGCTTCTTGAACTGTCTGTTAAAATGCTCCACGTTCTGATATCCTGCCTCGATTGCGATATTCTCAACAGTTGTGATGCTGTTTCTCAGCAGTGTGCGTGCCTTCTTCATCTTGGCATTGGTGACCAGCTCCCCGAAAGTCTTGCCTGACTTCTCCTTTATGTACTTGGAGATATACGGCTCTGTCAGGTTGAACTGTGCAGCCATGTCTGCAAGCGATACTGTCTTATAGTTGGCCTGGATGAAGTTGAGCATTGCAATATAGCGCTCATCCTTCACATGACTGTCAGCCTTGGTGGCAAGGTAATGGTTTACCGCAACAACAAGCGCTCCGATTGATGCCTTGATGATATCCTCATCCACACCTGCGCCCCAGAACATACTGCCGTCAACTGTGATACCCACATATGCCATAGCCTTTGATGAAGATCCGTGTGAAAGCGAATGCTCCTCGTATACAGTGAGCTCAAAGCTGATGTCAAAATACTGCTTAATTATATTGCTGACTGCATCGAGACGGCCGTTTCCATTGGCATCTACCTTTCTGGTGCTGTCATTGTGTAAAATAACCGCCTCTGCGAAAATGCCGTTTACCTGCTTAAAATGACACTCCGGTATAGTGAAATATGGATGAAAATCCACATAATTGTCTGTAAAGATACTGTGTACCCACTCAGGTGAAAGCTCCTTGTGCTCCTCGTCCGATACCTGCTTGACCATGTATCCGACCTGCTCTCTCATCTGCTGTGGCACATTGATACCGAAGCTCTGCTTAAGGATATATGCCACTCCGCCCTTTCCTGACTGGCTGTTGATACGGATAACATCAGCCTCGTATGTCCTGCCGACATCCTTTGGATCTATAGGCAGATATGGAACCGTCCACTTATCAAGCTTCTTTTCCTCTCTCCATGCCATGCCCTTTGAGATAGCATCCTGATGTGAGCCTGAAAAAGCAGAAAAAACAAGGTCTCCCGCATATGGCTGTCTCTCGCCTACCTTCATTCTGGTAAATGTCTCATACTTCTCCCTGATCTCAGGCAGATTTGAAAAATCAAGCTGTGGATCCACTCCATGTGAGTAAAGATTCATGGCAAGTGTCACGATATCTACATTTCCTGTTCTCTCACCGTTTCCAAACAGCGTACCCTCTATCTCCTCAGCTCCTGCAAGCACACCAAGCTCTGATGTGGCAACACCGCAGCCTCTGTCATTATGAGGATGTAAGCAAAGCACTACTCCGTCTCTGTACTTGAGGTGCTTGTTGATATACTCTATCTGTGTGGCAAAAACATGTGGCATAGCATTCTCTACTGTGGTAGGGATATTGATGATGGCCTTATTATCAGCCTTTGGCTGCCATACATCAAGCACAGCGTTGCACACATCAACCGCATAATCCACCTCAGTGCCCGAAAAGCTCTCCGGTGAATACTGGAAGCGGAAATTACCGTCAGTCTCTGCTGCAAGGTCTCTCAGTAAAACAGCTCCGTCAACTGCAAGCTGCTTTATCTCTTCCTTTGACTTCTTAAACACCTGCTCACGCTGTGCAACAGATGTGGAATTGTACAGATGTACAACTGCTCTCGGTGCTCCCTCAAGTGCCTTGAAGGTCTTCTTGATGATATGCTCTCTGGCCTGTGTCAGCACATGTATAGTGACATCATCAGGAATCATATCCCTCTCAATAAGAGCTCTCGTGAAATTGAACTCTGTCTCAGAAGCTGCCGGGAAACCTACCTCGATTTCCTTAAAACCTATATCTACAAGCATCTTAAAGAAGTCAAGCTTCTCCTCAAGACTCATCGGCTCGATTAGAGCCTGGTTGCCATCACGTAAATCAACCGAACACCACAGTGGTGCTTTATCTATATAATCCTTCTTAACCCAGTCATAAGTGCATTCAGGAGGCAGAAAATAACTGCGCTCGTATTTTTCATATCCTTTCATCTTAAAACCTCTTTTCGTTTGAACTGATATAATTGTAACACATAAGCGCAGTTATTGGAATGATTATATTTAATCACTTTAATTGATGTAATTTAATTTTTTATAAAAATATAATCAACTTTATTGATTTTGATTATTCTAATCAGATATTTAAGATAAAATATCCGGCTAATCCTCTCTCTTATTACCCCAGAAAAACAATGCAACTGTTCCCGGACCTGTGTGGCTTCCTATAGTCGTACCTATATCATTTATCTCTACTTTTCCCTTCATCTTAGGGAAAGCAGCCTCTATCAGATCAGCTACGGCTTTAGCATCCTCATAGCATGCAGAATTTGATATATAGACCTTATCCGAATAATCGGCACCGTCCTTGCAGAGTGCCTGCATCTTCACAAGCATCTCCTTTATTGCCTTCTTTTTGGTGCGGATTTTCTCACGCACAATAAGCTTTCCCTCATTGCTCACATTCATGAAAGGACAGATATTAAGCACATTTCCCACGAATCCCGCGGTCTTTGAGATACGGCCGCCCCTGATAAAAAATGTAAGGTCTGATGAGAAGAACCAGTGATTCACCTCAAGTCTGTGCTCCATGGTCCAATCAGCCAGTGTATCAATATCCATGCCGCTATCCCTAAGGTCAGCGAGCTTATCCATCAAAAGACCAAAGCCTGACGATGCTGCCAGCGAATCAATCACATATATCTTTCTGTCAGGGTATTCCTCCTTAAGAGCCTCCTTTGCAAGCCTCGCCGAGTTGACTGTACCTGATATACCTGAGCTTAGTGTACAGTGAAGCACATCATATCCCTCATCCAGAAACTGCCTGAAGTACTCCATGTACTCCCCCTGATTGATCTGCGAGGTCTTTGTCATGGCACCTGCCTCCATTGCCTTGTAGAAATCAGGCAGTGGCATGGACTGTCCTAAATCATCCATATACTCTTTACCGTCAAGCTCATAGTGAAAGCATGCGTACTTAATATTTCTCTCGAGCATATGCTCCCTGGTAAGATCTGCTGTCGAACAGCAGCTAATCACATAATTTGACATATTATTTTCCTTTACCTTTTGACCTTTTATCATTATATGTAGTCAGATACATATGGTATCTCATGATATAAAATATCGTCAAGCTTTGCAACAGCATCATACGTAGCCTGTATTTTGCCCATCTGTAAAAGCTTCTCCGCACTCTTGTAGCCCAAAAGCAGTGTGGTAAATGTGCCAATAGACATGCTAAGGTGATACTGTGGCTTTTTGTCGGTGAGAGTACAATGACCTCCCTCAAAATCAATGACAAATGTGCCATTGTTCCACGGCAGAAGCTCATCTTCTATCTCGAAGCTAAAGCAGCCGCCCGGACCATCAGGGTCACAGTTGTACTGTGAAATAAACTGCGCCACGTCGATGATTCTGCCCATGGCATATGGTCTTATTGTCTCCTTTATATCACTGTCATCGAGCTCAAAAGCGATGGGCTCGCTGTAATAGTTGTTGCCTCTGACCTCATCAATCATGGAATCATGCGCATGAATGTACTCCCACAGACCAAGCTGCGCCTCACGGTTTAAGTAGATGAGCTCCTTGATGTGCATGACATCGGAGCTGATAAGATACACCATATAGCCACACGGTTCATCATCCTCGTTATAGTAGATGGCGACCATCGTATCGTCCTCATCCCAGCGGAAGTACTCCTCCCAAGCCAGATTGTTTCTGTACAGACAGCCGTGAGTCTTCGCGGCAAAGTGAGTATGAAGCTTCTTAAACTGCTCGTCATCCCACTGCACACGGCGCACATAGCCCGGCTCCTTAAGCTTTGTAGGGATCTGTCTGTCCTTTATCACATATGTCATCTTGTTTGAGATAATCTCCCAGCCAAGCCCTCTGTAAAGAGGTATGGAGTATGGATACAAAAGGGCAAACGACTTGTTGCTATCGCGCATCCTCGTAAGACTCTTTCTCATAAGCTTTTTCATGAGACCATGGCCTGTGTACTCAGGATACGTGCACACACTTGTGACAAAGCCTACCTCGTAGCGCTCACCATATATATTCATATCGAGCGGATATACCGCAAACTGAGCCACAAGCTCCTCTTTTTTGTCTATGATATTGAAGCAGCCAAGCACATCAGCCCTCTCAAGCACCGGAAACTTCGACTGCTTGATTTCATCATCCTTCCAACCGGTCTCGGCAAGATCTGCCTCTGTTACCTGAAAAGCATAACGAAGCAGTGCATTGTATTCCTCCGCATCGTCCTTTGTCAATACTCTTATCTTAAATTCATCTGATTTAAAAGAATGCATAGTGTCCTTTCTCACCTGTCTTTACTGTATGACCATACATATTTTCCGAAATAATCCTAAAAATATAATAGTCCCAAATTCCTAAAAAGTCAATCTTTTGACTCAATAATGATAAATTTTCCTCTATGGATATC
>ENA-OYYD01000186-OYYD01000186.1-human-gut-metagenome-genome-assembly--contig:-NODE-186-length-21370-cov-5.964532_pt1 | contig 21370 bp, 1 predicted proteins | sample MGYA00244062_ERZ653446 | MGnify/ENA primary metagenome ERZ653446 (study PRJEB26926, sample SAMN06165031) | human gut metagenome | biome: ENVO:00009003; feature: ENVO:2100002; material: ENVO:00002003...
CGAGATTAGCGAGTGTCTCGTGGGCTCGGAGATGTGTATAAGAGACAGGCTATATCTATTCCTGTGTGTTTTTTTACTTCTCCTGTTGTTGGATGTGTTCTTGTTCCATATGCAGATGTTATTGTATATTGTCCTTTTAATGGTTTTACAAAGATTTGTGATTGTCCTGTTGTACCCTTATTTTCTTCTACTACTGCCTTAGACTTAACTTCTGAGCTTAATGTTGATTCTGTTGAGTGTGTTACTATTGAATTTGCTGTTGTCGATGGATTTGGATCTACCCATTGTTCTGTTGTTTTTGTTTTTCCATAATTTTCTTTTAAGATGTTTCTGTCTAGTTTGTTTACTATGCCATCTTCATTTAAGTCATATTTTCCTTTTTCATCTTTGTTATCTTGTGTTATTTCTCCATAGTTTTCTATAATGTTTGTTAAATCTTCTATTTCTATTTCTCCATTTTCGTCTAGATCTCCTGCATAGATATAGATATCATTTATAGCAATCGTTTCTCCATCTTTTACTAATACATTTGTCAATCTATATTCTAAGTATGATGTTTTTGTTACTACTATGTCATATTCATCTGGTTTTAAGTCTAAAGTATAACTTCCATCTAGTTTTATCTCAATTTCTTTAATTAACTCTCTTGGATTATCTGCATCATTTTCGTTTCTCGTGTCTGATGTTTTATATACCTTTATTGTTGCTGTTTGATTTGCTTGATCTGATGCTTGTGTTATTACTTTTCCAGTTATTGCAGGTTGTCTCTTTTGTATTCTTACTATGTATTCTTTTTCTTCCCCTGCTCCATTTTTTACTGTTACAGTAACATCTGTTATGTTTTCTTTTAAACTTATATTTTTCTGATTTGATGGTGAATCATATGATGTCTCTCCATTTGTATCTTTTATTTTTACTTGTGATGTTTCTGTTGTTACTTCTGCCCATAATGAGCTGTTATCTTGGCTATTATCTACTTCTACTAAATACATTCCATCTTCTCCTTGAGTAACTTCTTCATCGTCTACTTTAATTTTCACTTTCAAATCTTCCAATATATCTGGTTCTTCTATTTCTTTTATTTTTAAAACATAATCTTTTTCTTGGTCTATTTCTCCATCAAACATTGCGGTTACTTTTATTGGTATTTCTTTGTCTGCTAGTGAGCAATTTGTATATATATTTTCTCCTTGGACACCTGTGTTTCCTTTTATGCTTACATATTCATCTGGATTACTTGCTATTGCTTTTATTTGAGCCTGTGTTGTTCCTTTCTCAACACCAATTTCAAATGTCTTATCATCTACCTTAGTCGCTAATCTTCCATCTAAATATACTTTTTCTAATCCTAAATTAGGTTGTGCTTTATGGATTGTTAATGTACTAGTTCTTATAGTTCCGTCTATTGCTGTTACTGTTATTGTTTTTACTATGTCTCCATTTGGTAGGATTACGTTTTCTTCTAATTGTCCTTGTTTTTCTTCTCCTCCCATTGTTACTTTTGCTAAAATATTTGATAATACTATTTTTACTTTTGCTATTTCTTCTGATGATTTTACAGTTACTTCATAGTTTCCACTTTCATCTTCAATTATGTGCTTATTATTTACTTCTAACCATTGTATTTTTGTATCATTTGATAAACGTACAAACATTATATTATATGTTTTTGTCACTGTTCCATCTTGTGATGTTATTACTAATGGTACTGTTATTGTTCCATTTGATAAATCTAGTGGTATTCTTTGTGACGTTTCTCCTATTGTTTCTTCTGTATCCCCTATTTTTATACTTGCAAATTCATTTTCTGGAACAACTCTTATTGTACTTGAATCTTTTGTTTTTCCAATTGATACTATGCATGTTGGTACTGAGTCTTTATCTGCAAATCTATCTGTGATTTCCTGTCCATCTACGTAGATATGTTCTGCATCTGCATTACTTGATTTTCTTAATAATTGTATTGTATATTCTTGCGTTCTTCCTGATTCTGCAATTGCTGCAAATGTTATATATACTTCCTCTTGGTCTTTTACAGATATGTTGTTTATTGATATGATTGGTGTTCCTGTTGTCTCTCCTGATGTTATTGTTGTATACATATTATTTGCTTCTATTGATAGACTCACTTGTTCTATATCTCTTGATAGATATTCTTTATATGTGTGTGTTTCGGCATTATAGTTTGTCACAACATTTTCACCGTTTTTTACAACTTTTATACTTACATCATCTGATATCAAGTTTATTTCTAATTCTTTTGTTATACTTTCTGTTTGTTCATCTTGTGCTTGTACATTAATATTTAATGTTATTTTTCTATTTCCGTCTTTAAATATTTCAGTTGATGTTGCTGGAGTTTGTTGCCATTCTGTTCCATCTCCGATTTGTATTTTTGCGTGTGATTCATTTGCTGTTACTTCTATTAGTGCTTGTTGTGTGTCTTTTCCCTTATCATATACTGTTGCTACATATTTTCCGTCTACTTCTGATATTACTTTGTTATCTACTTTTACTGTTTTTATGCTTGTGTCTGTTGATTTTTTTACAATTCTGATATGGTATTCAGCTGTTTCCCCATTTTCAGCTGTTACAGTGGCTGTTATTTCTGTTATTTCACTTGCTATGTCTACAGTTGTTGTTATTGTTTTTGTTTGTGTATTTCCTGCCATTTCTATTGTTGCTTCGTCATTGTTTGCTGTTACTTGGATTGTTGCTTGTGTATCATTTCTTTCAATGTATTTTGTGTAAGTATTTGTTGTTGTGTCTATTTCGTCTGCTGTTTCGTTGTTTATGTTTATGTTACAACTTGTGTCATCTGATTTTCTTTCTATTATTACATTGAATGTTTTTGTTACACTTTCGTCTTGTGATTTTATTGTTATTTGTATTATTGTTTTCTTTTCTTGACTTAGTGTTATTGTTCTTCTGCTTGCTCCTTGTTCAGCTTCATTGTCTCCTATTGTTACTTTGGCATATTCATTTGTTGCTTTTACATATATTCTTGCTGTTGTTGCGGTTTCTGTTGTTACTGCATAATATCCTTCTTCTGTTTCTATTGCGTCTTTTCCATCAACTTGGATTAGTTCTAAGTCTGCATTATTTGATTTGTATTTGATTGTTACAGAATATTCTTTTATTCTTGTTGGGTCATTTGGATCTTTTGCTTGGATTATTACTGTTGTTTCTTCTCCTGTTATTTGTATTTGTTCTATGTGTTCTTCTGCTGTTTTTTCTTCTCCATAAGTTCCTTCTACTCCTTGTTTTATTGCTATTAATGCTTTTGGATTTTTTGGTTTTACTTTTAGTGCTGATTGTGTTACATTTCTATCTATAAATATTTCGTAACTTCCGTTTTTTATTGTACATTCATTGTCATCTATTTTTACACTTTCTAATCCTAAGTCTGTTACTTTTTGTATTGTTACTTTATATTCTTTTGTTTCTCCGTTTTCTGCTTTTATAGTTATTGTTATTTCTTTTGTTTCTTCATCCATTGTTATTGTTGCATTTTGTGTGTTGTTTTCTGAATAGTCTCCATCTGCTATTTTTACGGTTGCATAGCTGCTTTCTGCTATTGCTGTTATATCAACATTTTCCATTGTGTCTGGTACTTTTACTAGATATGTGTTGTCAGATGTTTTTAGAATATCCCCATTTTCTATTCCTTTTACATCTATTGATTTTAGTTCTGCATTATTTGATGCTCTTATTATTGTTATTTCATAGTTTCCTATTGTTCCATCTTGTCCTGTTACTTGTACTGGTACACTTGTTGTTTCTTCTGTTGTTATTATTTCTTTTGTTGATTCTTTTGGTTCTGCTATACTTCCATCTATTGAGATTTGGGCTAATTCGTCTTTTGCAACTACTTTTAGATTTACACTTTCTTGATTTCCTATTCTTATTGTTCCTTTGTTATTCCTGTCTAATTCTATTACTTTTTCTTTTGTTTCTCCATTTTCTTCATAGTTGATTGTTATTGTTGCTCCAGTTTCATTTGGTAGTTTGTCTACTATTAATGTGTAATCTTTACTTGTTCCATCTTCTGCTTTTATTGTTATTGTGATTGTGTTTTCTAAGTCTGATGTTGTAACACTTGCTTTTTGTTCTTCTTGTGTTGGTGTTGTTCCATTTATACTTACTGTTGCATAACTATTATTTGCTATTGCGTCTATATTTACAGATGATGTTAAGTATTTCTTTGTTATATGATATTTTCCATCTGCATCTGTTTCAAGTGTTTCTCCATCTACTTTTAAAATTGCTAATTTGCAATCATCTGATTGATTTGTAACTATTAGTGTGTATTCTTGTGTTGTTCCGTCTTGTGCTGTTACTTTTATTTTTACTTGTACTTCTTCTGTGTCTTTTGCTATTGTTGCACTGGCTGTTCCTGTAACTTCTATATTGTTTTCTATTTGGACTTTTGCTTTTTCGTCTTCTGGTATTACATATAGTTCAAATAATGTGTCATTTTTGTTTACTCGTGTTTCATATTTGTTTACAGGTACTGCATTTGCTGCTTTTCCATTGACTTTTACATTTAATAAGTTTACATTGTCTGGAAGTGCATTTATTATTAGTTTATATACTTTTGTTGTTCCATCTTCTGCTGTTACTGGTATATTTACTGTTAATGTTCTTCCTTCCATTTTTATTTCTCTGTAGGTTGCTCCTAATTCTTGTTCATTTGTGTTTATTCCTACTTTTGTTGTTAGTTCTTCTGCTATTGCTCCTATTGTTATTTTGTCTGCTTTTTTGTCTAAAGTATATTCATATGTGTCTTCTGATACACTACTTATTGTTGCTTCTTTTCCATCTACAGTTACTTTCTTTAAATTTGTATTACTATTTTCTGTGTAAATTTCTAGTGTGTATGTTGCTACTTCTCCATTTAGTGCTTTTACTAAAATTTCTACTTTTGTTGGTTCATTTTCCCCAATTTCTACCAATCTTGTGGATATCTTAGTTTCGTATTTTTCTCCATTTACACTTACTTTTGCTTGGTCATAACTTGCTGTTCCTATTACATCTACTTCACTATATTTATCTGAAATACTTACTTTAAAGTTATTTGTTCCTGTTTCTCTTGTGGCTACTTTAGAAAATTCTTCATTTCCTACTGTTATTGATAATAGTGAATTATCTGCTGATGGTTTTCTTATTTTCAATATATATTCCTTTGTTTTTGAGCTGTCTTCTGAATCAGTTACAGTTATTTTATATGTTGTTTCTTCTTCTGCTATTTCTAATTCTTCTGTTGATATATGAACTTTAGCTTCTGTTTCCCCAATTTTTACTAAGTCATTATCATTAATAGTGATAGCAGTTACTGCTACTGTTTCAGCATTTTCACTTATGTATGCATTATATATATTTCCTATTGGCTCTATTTCTTGTCCATTTACTGTTAGTGAGAATATACCTTGTATTAACTCTGTTCCTTGTTTGTCTAATGTTAATGTGTATTCTTTTTCTCTTTCGTTTTCTCCTTCTCCTGCTCTTACGTAGATTTTTACTATTGTTTGTTCTTGGGTCGTTGCTACTACTTTTGTTGTAACTTGTGTTTCTTCTCCCAATTCATTTATTTCTGCTCTTGCTTTACTATATAAAGTTTTAGCCATTATTGTGCTATAATCTGCATCTGCTGGTATTGTTGCTTTATATGATGTATTTCCTATTTTTGTTGCTTCTTTTCCATCTACTGTTATTGTTTCTAATTGTGTTAGTGCATCTTCTTTATATATTGTTAATGTATATGTTACTTTGTCACCATTTTCTGATGTTACTTGAACTGGTATTGTTTTCTTTATAACAGTTGTCATATCAACTGTCTTTGTTGTTTCTTTTGTTTCTTCTATACTTGCATCTATACTTACTGTTGCTTTTGAATCACTTGCTACTGCATGTACCTCTGGCTTTGTTACAGTATCTTTTACAATTATTTCGTATTCTGTTGAACTTATTGATGTTGCTTGTACATTGTCTATTGTTAGACTTTCTAAGCTTGCATCATTTGACAATATGTTTATTGTTAATATGTAGTCTACTGTTTTTCCATTACTTGCTTTTACTTTAATTTTTTGTACTGTTGGATTTGTGTCTAATGGTATATCTTGTGTTAATGTTCCTCCTATTACATATGTTGTTCCTCCATCAATACTTATTTCATCTGCTGAATCTTTTGTTGTTATTTTTAAAGTTCCTGTTCCATCTAGATTTTTTTCTACAGACACTTCATATTTGTTTTCACCTGATACTTTTGCCTCTTTATTATTTACAGTAATACTTTGTATTCTTTGCTCATCTAATGGTTGTACTACTCTTAGTGCTGTTGCTTTTACTCCTGTTGCTTTATCTGTAGCTGTTATTGTAGCTGTTCCCATGTCTTGAGATGCTAATACACCATTATCTACTGTTACTACATCTGTATTACTTGATTTCCAATCATAATCTGTTAGTGCTCTTTCATTATGGTTAAATACATTGAATATATTAGCTACTATTTTTACTGTTTCTTGTTCTGGTTGTTTCATAGTTCTTGCATCTGGTACAATTTCAAAATTTCTGTCTCCTACTAATGTAAAGTCATAACTTTCATCATAAGTGCTGTTTCCTAATTGACCATATTCATTTGCTCCTGCTCCATATACAAATCCTTCTGTATCTATTACATAATTATCTTTATAGCCTGCTCCTACTGTCAAATATGTTTTTTCTTCTGCTATTCGTATTTTTTGTAATATTACACTTGCACTTGTTCCGCCTATTCCAGCTTGGCCTTTGCTATTATCCCCATATGTATAGCTTGCACCATATTTATCTAGTAATACTACACTTTCGTTTTTACCTGATATGTCTACCATTCCTGAGTTTATTACTGTTGTTTTTTGGGCATTAGCTTGTTTTGCATATTTTGTTGTTCTTTCTACACTTCCATCTGTTTTTAACACTACTATTCCAGTTTGCAAACATTGTACTTTTACAGCATTTTCAACTGTTTGTACTTTTATCGGTTGCGATACATATGTATTTAATGCTGGCAATATTTTTTGTCCAAATTCATCATAATTATATTTAAATTCTTCGATTTGTTCTTTGCTATTGTCTCCAAATACATATACATCTCCTGTTGAATCTATTATTGCACTTAGATTTCCACCTGCTGCTACTTTAACCACTTGGTTATCTAGTCCTGTTATTTTTTCTGGTATACTTACTGTTTCTGTTGTTCTATTTCCTAGTTGTCCCTTACTGTTTAATCCCCATGTATATACATTTCCTAATTTATCTATTGCTATTGCATGATTATCTCCTGCTGCAACTGATACTATATTTGTTAGGTTTTGTACTTGTACTGGTTTTTTAGCTGATACCCTATTTCCTTGGCCTAGTTGTCCATATGTGTTATCTCCCCATGCCCATACTGTTCCATCTTCTCTTAATGCTATTGTGAATTTCTTTCCTGCTTCGATTTGTTTGTATGTGGCTAGTATGTTTGTTTGACTTGGCACATTTATTGGTGCTAATTTGTCATTTCCTAATTGTCCATCTGAGTTATATCCAAATCCCCATATACTTCCATCTGCTTTTAATACTGCTGCATATCCATCTCCTCCTGCTATTTTTGAAGCATATTTTGAATCTGATTCTATTACTCTTACTATTACTATGTTTTCTTTTCCTGTTGCAACTTCTTTTACTTTTATCCAAGTTGTTCCTACTTTTACTCCTGTTACTAAACCATTTTCTCCTACTGTCGCTATATCCTCATTTAGTGATTCATATTGGAAATCGCTATCTTCTTCGTTGTCTTCTTTAAATACATTAAAGCTGTATTTTGGAGTTATTTGTATTTGTTTTGCTCCATTTACATTAACAGTTATTTCTGGCTCTTCTGCATATGATGAGTCATTTCCTATTTTTACTGGTACTCTGCTGTTTGTTTTTGTTTTTACTGATGCTGTTCCATGATAGTAGTCTCCCCATCCATATACATTTCCATCATATTTTATTGCTACATTGTATGTATTTCCAGATGATATTGACATCATGTCTTGTACTTTTGTTATTTCCGTGAATAACAATTTATCATCTTTTGTTCCTATTCCTAGTTGTCCATTACTGTTTGAACCTGTAGAGTATAATACTCTATTTGCTCCTAATACTACTGTGTGGTTTCTTCCTGCTGATATTTCCATGATGTTTGTCATATTTGTTTTGGTTGGTATTGTTACATTTGTTTTTGTTCCTAATCCTAATTGTCCATTTTCATTATATCCAAATGTATATACTTCTCCATTTGTTGTTAGTAATACACTGTGGTTATCTCCTGCTGATATTTTTCCTACTGTTGCTGGTACTTCTATTTGTGTAAAGATATTTGTTTTTCCTTCTGTTTTTCCAGTTTGTCCATAACTATTTAGACCACTTGTTAGAACTTTACCTTTTGTTGTTAATAACATTGTGTGATTTTTTCCTATTGATATGTCTAATATGTTATTTACATAGTTTAGTAATGTTGGTGTTTTTACTTCTTTGTATGTTCCTACTCCCAATTCCCCATTTGAGTTTAGTCCCCATACATATACATATCCGTCTTTTGTTAATATCATGCTTTGGTCATTGTTTGCTGCTATTTTCTTTACATTACTTATTCCTAAACGTGATGGTGTAGTTTTTAGTTTTGTTCCTAATGCATTATTTGAATTTACTCCCCATACCCATACATTACCTTCTGTGTCTAATGCTAAGTTATGTGTGTTTCCTACTGCTATTTGTGCTATTTTTATGTTGCTTGGGAATGATACTTGGATAGGTCTATCACTACTTATTGATGTTCCATTTCCTAATTCATAACTTGAATTTAGTCCATATGCCCATACTGTTCCATTTGCTTTTAATACTACTGTGTGTGACATACATGTTAATGCCATTGGTTCTATTTCTACACCTTCTGGTAATACTGTTACATTTGCTATACTTGTTGCTCCTGTATCAGCTTTTGTTACTATTGCTGTAGTTTTTCCTTCTTTTTGTCCTGTTACAAGTCCTGTGTTTGAAATACTTGCTATATTGCTGTTTCCAATGTTGTAGTTTATTGTTCCTGTTTCTTGTATTTCTTTTAATACATTAAATGTTTTGTTTGTTACTGTTATTTGATGTGTTTCTCCTAGGTGTAATATAATGTCATATTCGTCTAATCCCGCTTCTTCTGCTCCTACTAATACTGGTTCTACAGATGTATTATATAAACTGTTTCCTAGGTTTCCATATGTTCCTAATCCCCACATGTATACAAATCCTTGGGTATCTATAATGCCTCCATTATCTGTTCCAATATCTCCTGAAATAGATGTGTTTACATTTTCTAATTTAGTTGGATATATTTGGTTTTTTGTTGCAGTTGTTCCTAATTTATTGTTGTTGTTGCTTCCCCATGTATATGTGTCTCCATTTTTCATTATTGCCATTGAACTTCCTGCTCCTGCTTTTAGTTCTTTGATGTCTGTTAGATTACTTTTTTCTGTTTTTATCACTGTAGGTGAGTTTTTGCTTGCTGTTGTTCCATCTCCTAATTGACCATTTGAATTTGCTCCTATGCTATATCCTGTTCCTTCTTTTGTTAGGAATAGTGCATGATTTGTACCTTCTGATACTCTTAGGATATTATCTATTTCTAGTTTTTCTCCTTCTAATGTATACACTTTTCCTGTTTGTGTTACCACATAGCTTGGTGAGATGTCTATAGCATTATTTACCGTTGATAATTTTGTTGCTGTTGATTTGTATGTATTTCCCCAAACCCATACATGTCCATTTTCATCTAATGCTATTGTTTTGTTTGTTCCTGCTGATATTTTTACTATTTTTTCTAGTGGTTTTCCGTCTTGTTTTATTACTTGAACTGGTGTATTTCTACTTGAAGATGTTCCATCTCCTAATTGACCATATCCATTATATCCAAAGCTCCATACTGTTCCATCATCTTTTACTACTACTGTGTTATAGCTTCCTACGGATATATCTATTGCGTTTTCTATATCCATTACTTTTACTGGCATTGTTTTATTTATATTGTCTCCTGTTCCTAATTGTCCATATGAGTTACTTCCCCATGTCCATACAGTTCCATCTGTTTTTAATGCTGCTGTATGTGTAGCTCCTATTTCTAATTTTGGTACTGTTACTTTTCCTACTGGCACTACCTGTACAAATATTGTTGTTGATTTATGTGTTATTGTGTGTGTTGCTATTATTTCTACTGTTCCCATTTTATTTGCATGGATTGTTCCATCTTGGTCTACTATTGCTATTTCATTATTTAGTGTTTCGTATGTGATGTTGTTTTGGTCTACTACGTCATTTATTAAGTTAAATTTGTTGTCTAGTGTTGCTGTTACTTGTTTGTCTTTTCCTTCTTCTAGTATTATTTTGTTTTCACTTACATGTACATATGTGTCTCCTATTACTGTGTATTCATTTGTTGATACATTTGATCCTATTCCTAATTGTCCATTTCCGTTGTATCCTGTTGTATATACAAATCCACTTCTGTCTGATGCTATACTATGGTTTGTGTTTGTGTCTATATTTTTTACTTGGTCCATATTTTTTGCTTTTTTTGCTATTGTTATATTACTTGTGCTTTCTCCTTCTCCTAATTGTCCATAGCCATTATATCCTGAAATATAGATTTCTCCTGTACTTGATAGCATTTGTAAAGTGTTTTCTCCTGCTTGTATTTCTACAATATTTTCTAGGTCTTGATATGATGTTCCTTCTGTATCTTGTGTTTTTACTGTTGTTGGTGTTCCTACATTTGTTGTGTTTCCTTGTGATAATTGTCCATATCTGTTATATCCCCATACCCATACTTTTCCTTTTGAATCTAGTGCTGCATAGTGGTTTTCTCCTGATGTTACTTCTACTATATTTTTTAATCCGTCTATTTTTGATGGGTTATCTGATAAGTTCCATACACTTCCATCTTCTGCTAATATTAGTTTTTCGTTTAGACTTATTGCTTTTCCATAGAAATTGATTTTTGTTGGAGTTTTATTATATTTATATCCCCATATATAAATTTCTCCTTGTTTATTTATTGCCATACTTACATCTTTATAGCAATATACTTTTTCAATTTCTTCTAAGCTTTCTATTCTTGTTGGTATTTCTTTTGTTGATGTTGAATCATCTCCTAATTGTCCATAGCCATTGTATCCCCATGAATATACATGACCTTCGCTGTCTAATGCTAGGTTATGATTATATCCTACAGCTATGTCTTTTATGTTGTTTAAGTCTATTTCTTTTTCTGTTGTTGTTGTTTGTGTTGTTCCTTCTGGTGTTTCTATTTCTTTTGTTTCTTTGTATTTTCCTTTTTCTATTTGTATTGGTTCTGTTGTATTTATTGCACTTGTGTTATTTCCCCAACTCCAGATTGTTCCATCTTGTTTTAGTGCTAGTGAATGTGAACTTCCTACTTGAACCTTTTCTTCTACTTTTTTGTTTTCTCCTATTACGTTTATTACTACTCTTGTTTCTTCTTCTGTTCCTTTTGCTGTTACTGTTATATATGCTTTTCCTAATCCTGTTGCTGTAACTTTTCCTGTTGCCTCATCTATTTTTGCTATTGTTTCATCTGATGTTTTGTATGTAAATCCTGCATTTTCTGTTTCTTCAAATAATATGTTGAAGCCATATACAGTTTTTGGATTTATTTGATAGTTTGGATTTGATAGTTTTAGTGTTACTTCTCTTTCTTCTAATTTTATATGTGGTGTTGATATACATGTTATCTGATTTTTAGAATTTGTTGTTCCATCTCCTATATTTCCATATCCATTATATCCTACTCCCCATACTGTTCCATCGCTTTTTGCTAATTCTGCACTGTATCTTCCTCCTGATACTATCATTGCATCTGTGAAGTCATTTCCGTCTTTTTCTTTCATATATACAGGTGTTGATTTTGTTTCTGTTGTTCCTGATGCTAATTGTGAGTAGTTGTTTAATCCCCATGCTAATACTTTTTCTTCTGATGTTATTGCATATCCTGTATAATATCCAACTGATATTGATGTTATATCTTTTAACATTCCGTCTGGTCCTTTTAATTGTTGTGGTGTTGCTCCTCCTACAGTTGTTAATTGGTTATTTGTATTGTTTCCAAATCCCCATACTGTTCCATCTGATAATAATACTATTGTACTATTTGTTTCACTTGCAGATACGTCTGATACATTTTCTAATGTTTGAATTTGTGTAAATTTACTTCTGTTTGATGTTGATCCATTTCCTAATTCTCCATAATAATTGTATCCTGTTGACCATAGATGATTATTGTTGTCTATTACATATGATGTATAGTTTCCTGCTTCTATTTTTATTATTCCTTCTAAGTCGTCTACTTTTACTGGAAGTACTGTATTTGTTGTGTTTCCTAAGCCTAATTGGCCATATCCGTTATATCCCCATGTATATACATTTCCGTCTTTATCTAATGCTATTGAATGATAATTTCCTGCTGATATTGCTACTATGTTTTCTAGTACTCCTTCTCCGTCTGGTGATTTTACTTGTACTTTTTCTGTTGAGCTTGTTGTTGTTCCATTTCCTAGTTCTCCATAGCCATTATATCCCCAAGACCATACATGTCCTTCTGTGTCTAGTGCTAGTGTGTGTGTTCCTCCTAGTGATATTTGTGTAATATTATTTATTCCTGTATATGTTGGTAATACTTTGTATGTTGTGTCTCCTGTTCCCAATTGTCCATATCCATTATATCCATAACTCCATATCTCCCCATTTGATTTTAGAGTTACTGTTGAATAATTTTGGGTTTCGATTTGTGGGAATGTTACATCTTCTTCTCCTAATACATATACATCTGCTGATGTTGTTTCTCCTGATTTTTTGTCTGTTACTGTTACTGCTGTTTTTCCTTTTTTTACTGCTGTTATTTTTCCTGTTGTTTCTTCTACTGTTGCTATTTTTTCATTTTTTATTTGATATGTTAAGTCTGTGTCTTCTATTGTTGTATATAATAGGTTAAATCCTTGTGACATATTTACTTTTGCATTTTTGTTTTGTCCTATTCCTTTTATTCTTATTGGTGTTTCTTCAAATAGTAATACAGGTTTGCTTATACATACAAATTCATTTGAATTTACTGCTGAACTATTTCCTAATTGTCCAGAATAATTTTTTCCAATAGTCCATACTTTTCCATCTTCTCTTACTACTACTATTGTTCCTTCTCCTGCTGATACATTTATTATTTTATCTATGTTTTCTTTGTCTTTTCCATATTTTAAGTCTACTGGTAATAAATTGTTTGTAGTTGTTCCATTTGAAGATTGTGAATAACCATTATACCCCCATGAAATAGCTGTTCCATCTTCTTTTATTGCTACTGCAAATTCATTTCCTGCTTGTATTGATTTTACTCCTGATAGATAAATTGGCGTTGTAGTTGTTTGGGTTTCTTCCCCTTCTCCTGTTGTTATTGTTTCGTATTTTTCTATTACTTTGTCAAATGATTTTCTTGTTTGTGTTGCATTGTTTCCTAAGTTTCCATATGTGTTATATCCACTTGATAATACCTCTCCTTTTTTGTCTAATACTATTATTGTGTTGTTTTCTACTGCTATATCTATTATTTGTTCTAGTGTTGGTACTTTTCTTGGTGTATATATGTTGTCTATTGAAATTCCTTGTTGTCCATAGCTATTATATCCCCATGTATATAAGTTGCCATCTCCATCTATTGCTGCTGATGTATTATTTTTTGTTGCTATTTTTGTTATGTTTGTTAATTTTATTTTTGTTGGTATACTATTGCTTATTCTTGTTCCATCTCCTAGTTGTCCGTTTTGGTTATAGCCCCATGTATATACATTTCCTTCTTTGTCTATTGCCATAGAATGATAATTTCCTGCTGATACTTTTTCTATGTTTTCTAAGTTTGGTATTTCTTGTGGTGTGTATGTATTTCCTGTTCTTCCTAATTGTCCATAACTATTTGATCCAAATGAATATACTTTTCCATCTGCTGTTACAAGTAGAGCATGGTTGTTTCCTGCTGCTATATCTACTACATTTTCTATGTTTATTTGTGTTGGTCTATATCTGTTTGAATTGTCTCCTAATCCTAGTTGTCCATAGCCATTATATCCCCATGTCCATACTGTTCCATCTGCTTTTAATGCTAGTGTAAAGTCTGTGCCACTTACTGTTTTTGCTATTGTTTTGTCATTTTTTCTTAGTACTTGTACATCTATTAATACTTTATTTGGTAATTTATTTGTTGATACTTCTATTTTTGTTGTTCCATATTTTTGTCCTGTTACTAGCCCTGCATCTGTTACTGTTGCAATGTTTTCGTCTAATGTTTTGTATGTTATTTCTTCATTTTCTACTTGGTCTATTAATAGATTAAATCCTAAGTCTGTTTTTGCTTCTATTTGTTTGCTTAGATTGTTTGTTTCTAAGTTTAATACTATTTTTCTTGTGTTTACTTCTAGGCTTGCTTCTGAAATGTTTGCTGGTTCTGTTGTACTTGTTGTTGTTTTATTTCCCATTGCTCCATATCCATTATATCCTACTGTGTATACTAAACCTGAATCATCTACTATTGCTGCTGTTTGGCTTGATATATTTTGTGTGCTTGCCATTGTTATTATGTTTTTGTCTTCTTGTACTTTTGTTAATGATGTTAGTGTTTTTGTGTCTTGATTAAATAATTGTCCATAGTTGTTGTATCCTGTAACATATATTCCTGCTGTTTGGCTTAGATTTCCTTCTGTTCCTGTTGTTGTTGGTTTTATTGATAATATACTTGTGTATCCATTTGCTTCTATATCTTTTACTCCTGTTACAGTGTTTCCTTTTGAGTCTACCATTGTTACTGGTAACATGTAGTTTGTTGTATTTCTTGTTCCTAATTGTCCATAATAGTTATATCCTAATGAATATACTGTTCCATTTTCTGCTAGTGCTAGCGTATGTAGACTTCCTGCTGATACCTTTTTGATATTATTTAATACTGTTGTTGTTCCTGTTCTCATTTGTTGTGGTATGCTGTAATTTGTTTTGTTATTTGTTCCTAATTGTCCATAATAGTTATGTCCTGTGCTCCATACTGTTCCATCTGCATCTAACATTACTATATGGTTATCTCCTGCTGACATTTGTATTATGTTTGATACTTTTTGCATTTTTTGTGGTGTTGCATTTGGATTATTTTGACTTGTACTTCCTCTTCCTAATTGTCCTTCATAGTTATAACCCCATCCATATACTTTTCCACTTTCTGTTAATGCATATGATGAATGTCCTCCTGCTGTTATTGCTATTACTTTTTCTGGTATTCCTGTTACTTGGACAAATTCACTTGTATTTGTTGTGCTTGAATCTCCTAGTTGTCCATATTCATTATATCCTGCTGCCCACACTGTTCCATCTGATTTTAATACCAATGTATGACTATATCCTGCTGCTACATCTATTGCATATGTTGATTGTGTTTCGTCTTTTGAGTTATAGATGTTTGTTTTTGTTGGTCTATTTTTGGTTTCTGTATTTCCTATTCCTAGCTGACCATAGCCATTATATCCCCATGTCCATACTTCTCCATTTGCTTTTAGTGCTACAAAATGATTTCCCCCTCCTACTATTTTGGCAGCTGTGCGTCCTTGTTCCCCATTTACTTGGACTTTTACTGCTGCATAGCAGTCATTTTGTTTGTTATACACTTTTATGTATGTTGTTCCTGTTCCTGTTGCTGTTACTACTCCTTTGTCATCTACTGTTGCTATTTGGTCATCTTGTGTTTTGTATTCACATTCTCCCTTTTCTACTTCTTCATATAATAAATTGAATCCTGCTGTTACTGTGTATTCTATTTTTTCTCCTGTGTCTCCTGCTTTTTTGTAGTTTATTACTTTTGGTGTTGTGTTTAATTTTACTTGGCTTATAAATACTTTTTCTGTTGTGTTTTCATATGTTCCATTTCCTATTTGTCCTTGTCCATTATATCCTACTGTATATACATTTCCTTTTGTGTCTACTATTAATCCTGTTTGTCCTTCTGTTAATGCCATTGTTAGTATATCTTTTTCTTTTTCTACTTCTGTTGCATAATATGCTCTTGTTGTGTTTCCTGTGAATAGTTGTCCATAGTCATTTCTTCCTATTACATACATTCCTTGTGGATTTCCTTCTGAGTCCTTCTTTCTTGATATAAATACTGAGTTTTCTCCTGCTGAAATATGTTTTGCATCTGATACATATTTGTTTGATGTGTTTTTTGTATATACTGCTGTTGTTCTATCTGTTGAGCTTCCATCTCCTAATTGACTGTAATAATTGTATCCTACTCCTTCTACATATCCTCCTTCTGTTAACATATATGTATTATTACTTTTAGCTGATATTTCTTTTATTCCACTTATTGATGTCATTTGTTGTGGCAATGTTTGTAATGTTGTGTTTCCTATTCCTAATTGTCCATTTCCATTATATCCTGTTCCCCATACTTTTCCTTCTGCATCTAGCATTACTATGTATTCTGCTCCTGATGATATTTGAATTATGTTTGATACTTTTTTCATTTTTGTTGGATATAAAACAGGGTCATCTGATTTGCTTCCTTGTCCTAATTCTCCATATCTGTTACTTCCCCATCCATATACTTCTCCATTTGTTGTTAAGGCATATCCTGTATAATATCCTGTTGTTATTTGTACTATGTTTTCTAGGATTCCTTCTCCATTTGGACCTTTTACTTGTGTGAATATTTTTCTTTCTTCTGTGTCTCCTGTTCCTAATTCTCCATATTGATTGTATCCTGTACTCCATACTGTTCCGTCTGCTCTTAATATTATTGTGTGATTATATGATGCTGCTATGTCTATTGCATCTGTTATTAGTTCTTCTTCTTTTGTTCCATCTTCTAAGATTTTTTCTGCTTTTGCCTGTGTTGGCTCTGTTCTTGCGTTTGTATCACCTAGTCCTAATTGGCCATTTCCATTATATCCCCATGTCCATACTGTTCCATTTCCTTTTAATGCTGCATAATGGCAATTTCCTCCTACTACTTTTGGTTGTGCTTTGTTTTCTGAACCATTTACATTTACTTTTACTGCATTCCATGAGTCTGTCGTTGTATCATGTACTTTTATGTTTGTAGTTCCTATTCCTGTTGCTGTTACTGTTCCTTGGTCATCTACTGTTGCTACTTCTGAATCTAATGTTTTAAATTCATATGTACTTCCTTCTATATTTTCTTTTATTAGATTAAATCCTATTGTTGTTTTTGCTAGTATTTTTTCACTATTTTCTCCCACATTTTGATAGTTTATTATTTGGGATGTTACTTTTACTTGTATATTGCTTATACATATTTTGTTTTTTGTATTTTCGTATATTCCGTTTCCTAATTGTCCTTGTCCATCATATCCCACTGTATATACATTTCCTTCTCCATCTACTATTAACGCTGTACTGTATTGTGTTGGTGCTATTTCTAATATGTCTAGGTTTTTTTCTACTTCTTTTGCATATGGTTGAGTTGTTGTGTTTTGTGTAAATAGTTGTCCATAATTATTGTATCCTATTACATACATTCCTTGTGATTTTCCTTCTGTATCCTTTTTTCTTGATATGTATGTTGAGTCTCCTCCTGCTTTTACATGTTTTGCATCTGATACTAAATTTCCTGATGTGTTTCTTACATATGTTGGTGTTGATATATTTGTTGAGTTTCCGTTTCCTAGTTGTGAGTTTGAATCATTTCCTACTGAATATACATATCCATTTTCTGCTAGCATTATTGAATGATTTGTTCCTGCTGCTATTTCTTTTACTCCACTTATTGATGTCATTTGTTTTGGTTGCACTTGTATATCTGTATTTCCTATTCCTAATTGTCCTGAACTATTGTATCCTGTTGACCATACATTTCCATCTGCATCTAGCATTATTGCATGGTTTGCTCCTGCTGCTATTTGAATTATCTTTGATACTTTTTTCATTTTTACTGGATATAGTTCATTTATCTCACTACTTTTGCTTCCTATTCCTAATTCTCCATCATCATTTCTTCCCCAACCATATACTTCTCCTTCTGCTGTTACTGCATAACTTGCAGTATACCCTGCTGCTATTGATACTATGTTCTCCAAGTAATCTCCATTTTCATTTAATTTTACTTGTTGAAATGTGTTTGTATTTTCTGTTGTTCCATTTCCTAATTGGCCATAGTTGTTTAGTCCTGTTGCCCATACTGTTCCATCTGCTTTTAACACTAATGTATGATCGGTTCCTGCTGCTATGTCTATTACAGCTTTCATGTTAGTTTGTGTTGGCTCTGTTCTATTGTTTGTATCTCCTAATCCTAATTGGCCACTGCCATTATATCCCCATGTATATACTGTTCCATTTCCTTTTAATGCTGCAAAATAGTATCCTCCTCCTACAACTTTTGGCTGTGTTTCATTATTTTTTATTGTTACACTTACTTTTATTGCATTTGTTACTTCATTGTTTTGATCTTTTACTTTTATATATGTTGTTCCTTCTCCTACTGCTGTTATTACTCCATTTTCGTCCACTGTTGCCACTTCATTATCCATAGAGCTATACACTATGTCTTCATCTAATAATTTATTGGTTAAGAAACTTAGTCCTACTATTTCTGTGTGTTTTAATTGGTATTTATCTCCTTTTTGGTTTAAACTTATCATTCCATTTTCTGCTAAGCTTATTTTTGTTTTTGTAATATTTACTGGTTTGGTTGTATGTTCTGGTGCTCCTTGTCCAACTTGACCTTGTCCATCATATCCTACTGTCCATGTTCTTCCTTTTTCATCTATAATTAATCCTGTTTGATATGATATGTTTCTTGTACATGCCATTGCTAATACTTTTTTGTCTGTTTGTGTTTGATATAGTGTTGTTCTTTTTGTTGTACTTTCTGTAAAGTTTTGTGCATGGTCTGCCGCTCCTGCTACATATATTCCGTTTTCTCCTGTCGTTACCATTAATAGTCTTCCTGCACTTGCTATGTGTTTTATTCCTGATAATGAATATCCTGTTTTACTGTTTTTCATATATGTTGGAGATGTTATTGTTGTCGCTCCTCCTGTTCCTAATTGTCCATCTGAGTTTTCTCCTACTCCATATGCATATCCATCCTTTTGTAACATTAATGTATTATATTCTCCACATGCTATTTCCTTTACTTCTGATAATCCTTGCATTTCTCGTGGTGTAGATGTGTTTTCTTTGTTGTTATACACAAATCCTAATTGTGAGTCTGAGTTTCGTCCTGCAGCCCACACTGTTCCTTCTGCTGTTAATACTGCTGTGTGCAAATTTCCTGCTGCAATTTGCATTACATTTGTTACTTTTATCATTTGAGATGGTGTTAAATCTTCTTTGCTTACAGTTGTTCCATCTCCATATTCTCCACAGTCATTTCTTCCCCATGACCATACAGTTCCATCTTTTTTCAATACATGCATTGTGTTTGAGCCTGCTGATATTTGTATTACATCTGTTAAATTTGGTACTTGTTTAAATTCTGATGAATTTGTTGTTGTTCCATCTCCTAGTTGTCCATATGTATTGTCTCCTGAAATCCATACTGTTCCATCTTTTTTTAATATTGCTGTAAAATAATATCCTGCTGTTACATCTACTGCATCTTCTACTTTTGTTTTTGTTGGTTCTGTTCTATTTGTTTGATCTCCTGTTCCTAATTGTCCATTTCCATTATATCCCCATGTCCATACTGTTCCATCTGACTTTAATCCTACAAAATGGCTATATCCTCCTACTACTTTTGGATATGTTACTCCATCATCTGCATTTACATTTACTTTTACAGTTCCATAAATTTTGTTTGTACTGTCTATTATTTTTACATATGTTGTTCCTATTCCTACTGCTGTTATTTTGTTATCTTCTACTGTTACTACATCTGTGTCTAATGACTCATATGTTAAGTCTAATGTGAATTCTTTATTAATTAAATTTATTCCATATTCAAATTTTGGATCAATATATTTTGTTTCTCCTGCTTTTAAATTTTCTGCTGTTTCTTCTGTTGTAAATCTGTAATCACTTATACTGTATGCTTTGTATTGTGGTGAGCTTGTTAATGAACCATCTCCTAATTGGCCCAATCCTGCATATCCTATTGTGAATATTCTGCCTATGTTATCTACATAAGCTGTTGTTTGACTTCCCGTAGTTGTTGTCATAACTATTTTGTCTATGTTTTCACTGTTTTTTACTTTTGTGAATCTTGTGACTGTGCTTGTGTTTCCTTGTAGTAATTGTGCATATGAATTTTCTCCTACTACATATATTCCATTAGAATTTGTTATTGCTACTGATGTGTTACCTGCTGCATATATTTCTTTTACGTCCTTCATAGTGTTGTTTGAGCTATCTTTCATGTATACTAAATTTTTTCTTTGTGTACTTGAACCATCTGATAATTGATAATATCCATTATTTCCTGTAGCATACATATATCCATTGTCTGTTAATACTACTGTATGCATATATCCTGTTGCTACTTGCTTTATTCCTGTCATTTCTGATGTTCCATTTGTTGATTTCATTATTGTCCATGTTGTTATAGTTGAACTTGTTGTTTGTCCGATTCCAAGTTCTCCTTCACTGTTCCTTCCTGCTACATATGCTTTTCCATCTTCTGTTAGTGCTATTGTATGGTAATAACTTGTTGAAATTTGTTTTATGTTTGTTAATGTTGTTTTTACTGGTAACTTTTGGTCTTCAGTATTTGATATTCCTAGTTGTCCTGAACCATTTTCTCCCCATCCATATACTTCTCCATCATTTGTTATTGCAAACATTGTGTATTGTCCTGCTGATATTGATTTTATGTTTGTTAAATATCCTGTTCCATCTTCATTTTTTACTTGTACAAATGTTGATTGACTTTCTGTACTTTCTATTCCTAATTGTCCATCACTGTTTAATCCTGCCATCCATACAGTTCCATCTTTTTTTAGCACTACTGTACTTTGATATCCTGCTGCTATGTCTATTGCATCGTCTATTCCTAGATATGTTGGTCTTTTGTATATGTTTGTGTTGTTTTGTCCTAGCTCTCCACTTCCATTGCTTCCCCATCCATATACTTTTCCATCTTGTGTTAATGCTATAAAATGATTTGTACCTGCTACAATTTTTGCTTCTGTTGTTTTATTTTTTAAAGCTTCATTGTTAGCACTAGATATCGTTATACTTGTTTTTAACATAACTCTATCTTGTATATTTTCTGTCTCTTATACACATCTCCGAGCCCACGAGACACTCGCTAATCTCG
>ENA-OYYD01000228-OYYD01000228.1-human-gut-metagenome-genome-assembly--contig:-NODE-228-length-18814-cov-6.401780_pt1 | contig 18814 bp, 17 predicted proteins | sample MGYA00244062_ERZ653446 | MGnify/ENA primary metagenome ERZ653446 (study PRJEB26926, sample SAMN06165031) | human gut metagenome | biome: ENVO:00009003; feature: ENVO:2100002; material: ENVO:00002003...
AGTAGCCCCAAGCCTTGAAAAGTATAGAATTTGTTCTATATCCTGTCGGGTATGGTCGCGTACATAAAGCATACGAGTATGAACCAAAGGGGACATTTCATCTTTTCGATTATCCAGTAGCAAGGTCATAAGGGATAGTGGTTTTTTGATTTCATGCACCCAATTTTCAACATAGTGTTCATAGTCTGTAACTGTAATTTTCTGTTCGTTGATATATTCTTGCTGCGTCCTCAAATGTTTTCCCAATTCACAGATAAGAGGGCGTATTACAGCGGGAACAGCTTCACACAGTAAGTATTCGTTGGTATCGTCCGGCTCTAATAGAAAACGCCGAAAAATAGCGTCTGCCTTGTTACGTTTTCTGATTGATATAGCAAGAGGAATAGCAAGTGCGGCAAATGACACAAAAATTATCAATGCAGCATAATTTATAAAATAATCAGGGTTAGCCAACCAAGCAAGAAATATAAAGAACAAGTCCAAACAGGCAAGTGTAATAATCCATACCCGGTTAGAGGAAATATAGATTAAAAGTATTTTCAACTTATTCATAAGCGCACCTGCTCTTTCAAGCGGTAGCCTTGACCGCGCACTGTTTCTATACGTTCTTCAAGACCAAATTCACGAAGCGTTTTTCGCAGCCGAGTAAAATTTACTTGTAATGCATTTTCGTCTATAAATTCTTCTGTTCCCCATAGTCTAATGCATAATTCTTTTTTAGAAACAATCTTAGGGCTATTTTTCAAGAGAGCAAGTAATATTTTTCCTTCGTTCGGTGGCATAAGGTAAGAGCTATTCCCTACATAAATTGTAAAGGTATTCGGGTCAAGTAAAAAACCACCTCCATCAAGTAACCCTTGCTGTACCTGTTCTTCTTTACGTCGAAGAAGATTTTTAATTCGGGCAAGTAAACGTGACATATTACAAGGTTTTGTTAAATAGTCATCAGCCCCCAAGTCTAATGCGTGCAGTTCGTCCTGCAATTTATCTCTTGCAGTCAATACGAGTACCGTACCAATCTGTTTAGCTTTCAACTCTTTACATATTTCAAAACCCGAACGAAAGGGAAGATTGATGTCAAGCAAAATTAAGTCGGGAAAATATGCTGCTATTTCTGATACTGCGTTTTCAAAATCCGATAATCCAATCGTATCATATCCCGATTTTTCTAATAAGTTCAACAGTTCTTCTCGCATATAAACATCATCTTCAACCACAACTATCTTTGCCAATATGTCCGCCTCCTTTCCCATAATATTTATAAGCCTGTTAAGAATTGGGCTTGTAATTGAGCTTTCCTATTTCACGATTAGCTGTTCGAGCAACAGCCACACCGTAAATTACCATAACAAGAACAACAATAACAGCCATAGCAATTAAAAGAGGATAGGACTGTTCAAGGTGTGCCGCTCCTGAATATAAATATAGCTGCATGGCATATATCCCTACTGCTCCGCTGATACACGCTAATATAAGAGGAAGCAGGAAATACCATAATACTTGTTGGTTGATAGAACGCTTAATTTGTTCACGTCGTGCTCCTAAAATAGAGAGTGTTAGATACCTTGATTTTGTAGTTTGCATTTGCGTCAAGAATTGCAGGGCAAGTAATGCACACGCAATAATCAAAAACATAAATCCCATGTATAGTGTTGTATAACTTCCGGAAATAACATAAAATAATTGTCGCCCAAAATTATTAAGATAGCTTTCGTAATATAGACCAGATGGTTTTAACAAATCACGAGCTTCCATAATCGGTAACATTAAACCTTTTGTTTCAACAAGTTCATTAGGAATACAAAAGTTCCAATAAACCATACAAGTGTCTGAATTTACAAATTCTGAATATATCTCATCTGAAACAATCAATGCAGTTATAATCTTGATATTTTCATCTGCGGTCAACCCTTTCATCGGTACAGAGGGAACAAGATAAAATGGTCTTTCGTTGATAGAAAGCAACGCTTCATTATTCGCCTGTGCGTCTGCTGCAATTTGATTTAACAGTGTAACCGTTTCATCTTGAGCATTACCTAAAAAATCTGGGTTGAGATAATAGACAACTTCATTGTTCCCAAGGCTAATCTGTTTTTCTCCCGCGGCATCCAATAACCGATTATAGGAAGATACAGGAAGCAAATAAGGAGAAGAACTACCAGTATCAATAAGACCTAAAAGGTTTAAGGCAGCAGGTTGGTCGGAGCCAAAACTATACATACCATCTTCTTGTGTGGCAGGGTCTACTACATCTTGAGGTAAATGCTGCACGATTTGTTTCCTAAATTTCGACCAATCAACAGGAGAACTTATCCCATCCGAAGCAGTGGATTTTATATTTCCTATTTCCATACGGTTCAGATTTGATACATAAGGACGAATTTGTTCGTTGGAAAGATACTTCTCAACAATTTGGTCGTTGCCCATTACAGTAAAGTCATAAACAGAAGTACCTCGTGTCAATTCACTTCCATATGACATTATGCGCACTGAGCCGTCGGTAATTAACATAATAGTAAGCATCATCAGAATGGACGCTACGCTGATTGAAATATATTTATTAACGACATTTTCATGCAACTGCCGTAAAGTAAATACATAAAGTCCTCTTGTGGCTTTGTGTTTTATAGAAGCTGCCCATATACTCAAAATTCTTGCAAGTCCTCGAATAAATAGAATTGTTCCGATAATTCCAAGTAAAACGGCAATAAGCAGCATTGCCCCACTCGCAGCCATAAAATGCTCTACAACAATCCAGTACGCGACAAGCAAAATTACGGTGCCTATAGCAAACGATACGAAACTTACATATGGATTCCCTGTGCGTTGCTTTTTCGCCATCTCTCCATAAACAAGTTGATGTAGCTCTTTACGGAACAGCTTTCCGCATAGAACAAACAATGCTACAAACTGAATAATCAAGAAGCCTAACGATGTGAAAATAGCGGCACTTACAGAAAAACTTAATTGGTGTGTAATGATACCATGCCCTACTAAACGCGCGGTTGTAAGACTTATAGCTTCGGATAAAAAGCCACCGCATACAAGCCCTCCTAAAAGAGCTAAAAACGACGTGATTAGCCCCTCTGTCATTATTTGAATAAATAATTTAATCTTTGTCATTCCAAACATCAAATAAAGCCCCAGTTCTCGACTACGACATTCAAGTTGATATTTGTTTGCAAATACTACGAGAAAGAACACAAATAATAAAGCACAAAGATAAACCGTCGGTAAAAGATTAGTAAGCAACCGTTCTACTGCGTCGCTCTCAATTTCACTTAAAAAACGTATTACGTCCTGTTGTCCAAGAGAAAGCACTATATAAAACATTGCTACGGCTGTTATCATTGTCAGAAAATAAATTAGGTTTTCGCTACGGCTCCGTTTGGCGTTTCGCCATGTGAGATTAAAGAACATTTGCACTTCCTCCCCCCATTTGAGCCATCACTTGTAAAATACGTGCATAAAAATCTTCCTGTGTTTCATTTGGAATTTTACGACGTAACTCATGGAAAATAACACCGTCTTGAATGAACAAAATACGAGAACAGAAACTCGCGGCGTTAGGGTCATGCGTGACCATTAGGATTGTGCGTCCACGCCTAAGATTGATTTCCTGTAACTTCTCCATGAGTAAACGTGCTGATTTTGTATCTAATGCACCTGTAGGTTCATCAGCCAAAATAATATCGGGGTCAGAAATCAAACTACGTGCAGCAGCTACGCGTTGTTTTTGACCGCCCGACATTTGTGACGGAAATTTAGAAAGAACGTCTGTAATTCCAAGAAAATCTGCTATATCTTTTAGCTTTTTTTCCGCTGTAACAATGTCAATATTATGAATTGATAAAGGCAATATAATATTTTCTTTACCAGTTAGATTATCAAGTAAAGCAAAATCTTGAAATAGATAACCAATCTTGTTGCCACGATATTCAGCCAACTTCGTGCCATCAAAAGAGCTTATATTGGCACCTGAAAGTAAAATTTGTCCAGAGGTTGGTTTAATGACCGTAGCAATACAATTCAACAATGTTGTTTTTCCAGAACCGCTGGCTCCCATAATTCCCAAATATTCGCCATTCAGAACATCAAAGGTAATTCCGTTTAGTGCTTTTGTTGGAACCCCCTCTTTGGAATATGCTTTGTGCAAGTCGCGTACTTCTAATAGTTTTTTTGTATCATTCATATCTCACACCTCACATTTTTTGCTTACGCTTATCTTACGAATATAATTTTACTGCATAAGAAGCAACCACACCACTTACAGTTGTTGTAAGGTTTATTTGTTTGTTTATTGTATCTGCATTTTATGTTGTTTCTTTCTCATATCAAAAGGTTTTTCCGCGTTTTTTGGTATCAGCCACATATACCCCAGTTTTGAAACGCCCGGTATGCGATTTTCGCTACAAAGTATCTGTACTCGTCTTTCAGAAATTCCCCATTTCTTTGCCGCTTCGGGACAAGACATATATTCCATAATCAAAACGCCCTTTCCTCAAATTTTACCAGTATAATTATACTCGGATAGCCGAATAATATCAAGTATATGATATGCTCTATTTCAGTCAATAATGTGCTGTGTGTAATCATATCTCGAAAGGAAGATGAAATATACAATGTAGTTGGGTGAAATGACTATGAAGCAGAACAAAGAAAAATTTGATTTTAAGGCTTTCGGGCAAGCCATTAAAGCAGCAAGAAAAGCAAAGGGAATATCACGCAATCAGTTAGCCGATACGCTGAATATTGCGCCCCGATATATCGCGTCCATTGAGAACAGCGGGCAGCACCCAAGTTTACAGATTTTATATGAGCTTGTAACCCTGCTTGATGTATCAGTAGACCAGTTCTTTTTCCCGGAACGGGAACAGGAGAAATCCACGCGCCGCCGTCAGCTCGATACTATGCTTGACGGTATGAGCGAAAAAGATTTGAAAATCCTGTCTGCTACTGCAAAAGGAATAGAGGAAGCCAACAACGACGAAACGGGGGAATAAAGTTCTCTCGTTTTTGTTTATATAGAGTGATTGAAACGTCGCAGATTGCGGCGTTTTTCTTTTGGGAAAGTTCGTCAAATTTGCCGTTCCCGGTGTTGTAGGTAGTAAGGGATAAAGTTTCGTAGCAAGCATAGGAAAAGAGTACCCTTTTCCGTATTTTCGCCCTCCCGTCCTGCGGTGCGTCGGTTGAAAATTGCTTGTTGGGAAGTGTCCCAAACCCTCGGAATGGAAAGGAGCGATTGCATGAACGGACGCAAAAGAAAAATACAAATCAAATTCTATGTAACAGAGGAAGAAAGGGCATTGATTGAACAGAAAATGAAGCTTGTCCCTACCCGGAACATGGCGGCGTATCTTCGCAAGATTGCCATTGACGGGTATATCATTCAGACAGACCATAGCGACATAAAAGCCATGACAGCGGAGATACAGAAAATCGGGGTCAACATCAATCAGATTGCAAAGCGTGTCAATGCGACAGGCAGCGTTTACCAAGAGGACATAGAGGAAATAAAGGGGGTGCTTGCGGAGATATGGCGGTTACAAAGATTAAGCCTATTAAAAGCACGTTGAGCAAAGCCCTTGACTATATCCAAAACCCGGATAAAACAGACGGGAAAATGCTTGTGTCCTCCTTTGGGTGCAGCTATGAAACGGCAGATATTGAGTTTGGATTTACGCTTGCACAAGCCATAGATAAGGGAAACAATCTCGCCCACCATTTGATACAGTCCTTTGAGCCGGGAGAAGTAGATTATGAGAAAGCCCACGAAATCGGAAAGCAGCTTGCCGACGCGGTAACAAAGGGACAGCATGAATACGTCTTAACTACCCACATAGACAAAGGGCATATCCATAACCATATCATTTTTTGTGCGGTCAATTTTGTTGACTACCACAAATACAATTCCAATAAACGCAGCTACTATGGCATACGGAACATGAGCGATAAGCTGTGCCGGGAAAACGGGCTGTCTGTTGTCGTTCCGGGCAAAGGCAGCAAGGGAAAAAGCTATGCAGAATATCAAGCGGAAAAGGTCGGTACAAGTTGGAAAGGCAAGCTGAAAATTGCCGTTGATACGCTTATCCCCCAAGTAGCAAGTTTTGAAGAATTGTTGCAGCGGTTACAGGCAGCGGGCTATGAGATAAAGCCGGGAAAATATATCTCCTGCCGCGCTCCGGGACAGGAACGGTTTACCCGCTTAAAAACCCTCGGTGCAGATTATACAGAGGAAGCAATCAAAGAACGGATAGAGGGCAAGCGCACAAAGGCGGCGAAAGCTCCCAAAGAGCAGCGCGGCGTATCGCTGCTTATTGACATTGAAAACAGTATCAAGGCACAAGAGAGCCGGGGCTATGAACAGTGGGCGAAAATCCATAATCTGAAACTGGCTGCAAAGACTATGAATTTCTTGACAGAACATAAGATTGAGCAGTACGCAGATTTAGTCAGCCGGATTGAGGAAGTAAATGCGGAAAATGAAAAGACAGCAGACGCATTAAAGAGCGTGGAAAAGCGTCTTGCAGATATGGCGGTGCTGATGAAGCACGTTACCACCTACCAAAAGACAAAACCTGTCTATGAAGCATACCGCAGGGCAAAGGATAAGGACGCATACCGGGCAAAGCAGGAAAGCAGTCTGATACTCCATGAAGCGGCAGTAAAGACACTGAAAGCGGCGGGCGTTACTAAACTCCCCAATCTTGCCGCCATGCAGGAAGAATACGGGAAACTACAAGCGCAAAAAGAAGCCCTTTACGCTGATTATGGCAAGCTGAAAAAACAGGTCAAGGAATACGACGTTATCAAACAGAACATAGACAATATTTTGCGGCAAGGCAAAGAGCCGGAACGGAAGAAAGGAAAGGAACGGGAATAATTATGAAAATGGTTGGTATTACACCATGTTACAGAATAACATTAGAAAATGGCAGTTATGGCGTAGAAACTTATATTAACGCAGACAGTAAAATCCAAATTACTTTTGAGGACGGAAATACACTTATCGGATATATAGAATGTGTGGAATATGGAACTTATTCCGATGAAAATGATACTCTGGTTATAAGGGGAGAGAATGGAGAGCTGTATATCCTATTGGAAAACCGAATAAAGGATATAGAAGAACTGCACGAATAAAGTAAAAGAACAGGGCGCAGACAGCCAACAAAAGACTGTCCGCGCCCTGTTTTATGTAGGTGCGTTTTTGGTATCTGTTACGCAATAGAACGTCATTTTTAGGGGATAAGGTATAAAACCCTTGCCGCGTCATTTTCAAGCACTGAAAGCCCCGTAAATCAAGGCTTTTTTTGCCCCTACTACGTAACAAGGGCGCGCCGTTTTCTCATGCGCTCCGCTGCCTGTCTGCGGGTAATACGCTTCCGGCAGTCCGGGCAGTATTTGACGCTGTTAGAGGTGGACGCAAAAGAAGCTCCGCACTCGGTACAACGCTTTTTATCCTCGGTCTTGAAAAGCTCTGCATACAGCAGCTTATCAAGGGGCAATACGGCGGTCTGAAACCATTTGCAAAGAAGCGAATAGGAAATAAGCTGCGGGCAGACACATTCCTCCCCGTCGTCCAGTAAAATACAGTGTCCGTTATCGCAGTTGCAGCACTCCTTTTTTACAAGGCTGTTGACTTTCCGGCTTTGGGGCGGCGTAAGCCGCTTTAGCCCGGTCATACCTCATCAGCGGCGAAAATGGCAAGCTCCGTATACTCATTTTCTGTCAGAGGTGCAATTTTCGCAAGGGTGCGCTTCGCCAGTTCCCGCATATCCTCGTCCATAAACGGCAGCGCAGCGTTGATGTTCTCCATAAGCCCGCGCTTACCGCCCTCATTGTAAATGCTCAACAGGTTTGTTTCTTCAACGGTCAGTCTAATCATGCTCATACCTCCAATTCGTGATTTTTTGATTTTGCCGCTTTTTTCTGTGCGGTTTTTTCTTTGTCTGCTCTAAGCTGCGCCCGGATAGAGGGCTTCTTTTCCGTTTTTGCTGCCTTGCCGCGTTCCTTGTCAGCCTTGACAGCTTCCGCAAGGTCAACAAGGGAAATGGTTTCTCCTGTCTTTACCTTTGCTTCCAATTCTGCGACGGTCGGGGTGTTGTTTATCTGCCCGTCAATCATGTTGTAGTTTTGCTCGGTGGTCTGCTCGGCAGTTTTCAGATAGTTTTCCGGCTGCAAAAATTCCGGCACTTTCTTATAACCGAAGCTGTCTACATAGTGGGCGGTGTCCTGCCCGTTCTGATGAAGCACCACCACGTCGGAAACGGAAAGGCTGTGTCCCTTAAAATCTTTCGGGTGGTCGATATTAAAGCGGGTGTAAATATCTTCAAGGGAAGTCCCCGGCGTAAGAGGTGCGGAATAGACAAGGGCATAGTTTTTCGGGTCTACCCGGTGTCCGGCGGCAATCAGACGGTCGTAAGGCTCAAAACGCAAGTCCCTTGTTTCGTCCCCGCCTTTTATCTGATAAATGGAAAAGGTGTCTTTGTCCTGTGGGGCTTCCTGTTCCGGCTGCTCCTGTGCATCTACCTTTTGCGCCCGGATATGCGCCCGTTGTAACTCGGTAGGCTTTTCCCCCGTAAGGGGTACAATCGCCTTGACATAATCAGCCGCATAATAGGCGTTACTGGTAAGCTGCCGCTGCCATGCCCCTGCTTTGGGCGACCAACGGAAGCCATTACTTTTTAGGGCTTCCCGCGTGGCTTCGTCCGGCTTATCCTCAAAGAAGATTTGCAGTCGGTTCGCTTCGGTGTTTGCTTCCACCTTGCCGCCGTCAAATTCCCAACCTACAAAACCGATTTCTTTTTGCTGTGAAAGGGATTTGATACGGTCTTTCACGCGCCGGATTTCTGCGCTGTTGTTGGATAACGCCCAAGTCGCAAAGGGCTTGTCCTCCAAATGCCAACTGCTCGCCATGTCTGCTTTCAGTTTTTCCAGTTCCTCCGGCGGTAAATGCGGGCAGCCGTCAAGGGTCTTATGCTTACGGTAATAGGCGTTTACGGCTTTCATGGTTTCCTGTGATTTTTCAAGGCTTTCCAGTTTCTTTTCTAACTTCTGTACTGCCTGCGGGTCGTCTGCGCTGATACCGCCCATGCCGGTACTGCGGATTTTATCAAGAAGCCCTTGTATGTCCTGCCATTCCCGGTAATTGCTGTCGCGGGCTGCGTTCTGCTTTTCTTTCTTCCTTGTGGGGAAGTTAGAGCCGCCCGCAATCAGGATAGAGGGAACACGCGCGTCAATCTCATAGCCTTTATTCATGTTCGCCGCCAGTTTCCGGGCATAGGTGTCAAGCAGGCTGTCGATTTTCTCATGGTACATCGGGTCTACCCGCTGTTTCTGCCTTTCTGCAAGTTGTACGGCTTCATCTACATAATGCCTGTATTCAGCCGTCGCGCTGCCTTGCTTATAATCGGAAAAGCTGTTCATATCCTTTGCACGTTTGGCGGCAGCTTCATTGATAGTATAATAAGGGGCGGCGGGTGCAGCCTGTTCCGGCTGTGCTTCTTTTTCCTGTACCGGGGCTGTTTCTTCGGGAAGCTCCGGCGCGGCTGCTTTTGTTTCGGGCTGTTTGGCGGCTTCCTGTGCGGGCTGTGCCTGTTCGGTGGTCTGTTCCTTATCCTGTGCCTTTTGGATTTCTGCAAAATGTCCGTCTATGGTATCAATCAGATTTGCGGCGGTGCTGCGGATTGTTTCAAGAGAGCCTTTCAGTTCTGCAAGTTCTTTTCCGCTGCTCCACCCGGCGATATATCCAAAAGAATAGTCCGACGTATCAAGCCCGTAATGTTGGCAGACAGCATAGGCGACGCTTTCCGCCTGTACCTCGCGGGTACGGCGGTCGGGGCGTTCCGGCATAGCAAGGGCAGTATCATGCAGCGTGGCGTGGGCGATTTCATGGATTGCGGTCTTGATATTCTGCAATTCGTCCATGCCCTCGTTGATGATGATACGCTTTTCCTCATAATTGCAGCGTCCTTTTACGCCGCCGCTTAGTGCTTCAAATCCCATAGCAAACGGGGAAGTCTTTTCAAGGGCAGCGAAAAAATCCTTGTATTGTTCCACGTTGCCCGTAAGCTCATAGGTAAGGGCAGGAAGTTCTTTTCCCTCGGTCTGTGAAATATCAAAGACAGATACTACACGAAAAGCGGGTATCTTGATTTCTTTTTCTTCGGTAACAGGTTTTCCGTCCTTATCGAAAACAGGCTTTTGGGTGTCCGGGTCGATTTTTTCCACCTGTTTCTTAACGGTAAACGGGGACGGCGCAAGTATCTTGATAGCTTTTTCTCCGGGCTTTACATGGCGGTCAAATTCCTTTTCCCATTGTTTATAGCCTTTCACAAGATTGCCGCCCTGCATGGCGATAAGGATTGTATTGTTAAGGCTGTAATCATGGAATTTTGACATAGTACGCAGATAGTCGGCGTAACGGTCGCTTTCATACAGTCCTAAAATCCCCTGTTCCAGTCGGTCGGTAATCTCTTTCATCTTGTCAGCGGGCTTTTCAGAAGATAGGATAATCGGGAGAACCGGGGGCTGCTCTGTGGCGGCGGTTTGTATGGCTGCGGAAGCGTCAAGGTCTGCCTGTTCCTTTTCCTGTACTGGCGGCTGCGGCGTTACCCGGTATTCCTCCGGCACGTCGCGCCCGTCATACCATTCTGTAAAGGTATTACGGTTATTGTAGATATAGCCCTGCTCGGTAAATCTGCCCCCGTCATTGATAGCAGCGTCCCGCCCGTATTCCTCATACATGAAATATTTTTTTGCTTCTTCGGGCAGCTCCAACTCGTCCAGTTCTTCAATCAGATAATGCCCGTAATCTTCCTCACTCTGTACGGACGGGTAAAGCCAGTAACAATCAAGGTTTTGTGCAAGGTTGATAATGTCCTGCAAGTCCCTTGTATGGTCGCCGTATTCCATAGCTGCAACAAATTTTTCCCGGTCGTCGTCAAACTGCATTTTCAAAAGTTCGCTCAAATAGTTCAGCTCGTCAAGGCTTTCAAGCTCGGTCAATTTTCCTGCCAGTCCTGCAATAGAGGACTGGTATTCTGTGATATGCAGCTCCCCGTAGTTTTTGCCGTCTATCCCGATACGGTCAAAGACTTCTTTCAAATGCTCGGCAGTCGTGGGGAATGATACCCATTCGCCCGCAGGTCTGCCCTCGGTGTACTTTCCAAGATTAGAAAGATACCCGCTTAAAATCGGTTGTTCCATGTGTTCGCTCCTTTCTTTCTCAATCATGCGGTGCATAAGCGCGTAGTCCTCTATGCTCATGCTCCCGTCAAATAGATAGGGGTCGGGTTCTTCGCCGTCCCGGTAGGCTTTTTCAGAGAAAGGAAGCCCCGCAGCGTGGGCGGCGGCTCTTGCTTCCTCGATAAGCTCCGGCGGCAGCCTGTCGTCGTGGGCTTCGATAAATTCCCCGATATTGCTATATCCGTTTTCGTAGTGGCGGCGCACCCCGGCGGTCAGCTCGTCAAGGTTCATATCCTCGCCAAGATAGCCGGAATAATAGCCGTTTACCACAACGGCGGCAGGGTCAGCCTGTTTGATTTCTTCCATGCGGCTTCTGTCCTCCGGGTAAATGTAGTCGCTCATTTCAAGGTGGAAATATTCGGCGTTCCAAGAACGTCCCGTTTTCCAAAACGCCACCCAAGCGATACCGTCCCTTAATTCTTCTTGATAGTCCTTTACGGTGTCCCGTAAACTTGCCATGTGTAACCTCCTTTCTTCGGTTTCAGAGGGTAAAACCCTCCATAAAACAGAGGGTTTGGGAAACTTCCCAACAAGCAAAAATCCCCGCCGTTCTCGGTAGAGAAAGCAGGGATTTTACGGAAAAGGGTACTCTTTTCCTATGCTTGCTATTCAGTTATTTCTTCTTCGACAGTTCAATGCGGTAGTTGACATATTTCCCGCCTGTATCAGCCAATACGATAGTTCCGTCGTAGGTTTTGCCCGTCTTTGGAGAATAGAGCTTTTTCACATTTACCCTGCCGGATTTTAAGAGCGCGGCGGCAATCTTCGGGGTAAAGGTTACTTTTCGTTCTTCAAAGAAACGGTCATTTTTCCACATGGTAAAGATACATTCTTTGTTGCTGCAATAGTAGTTTTTCTTTCCCTCATAGACAGGAGAACCGCAGCGGGGGCAGCTTCCCAACGCTTCCCGTTCCGGCTTGAACATCTGCGCTTTATCATCAGAAAGAAACGGATAGGTCTTTACCAGTTCCCGCGCCATATCCTCGATACCCTCCATAAATGCGGCGGGGTCTGCCTTGCCTTTGGCAATCTGCGTCAGATTGTTTTCCCATTCTGCGGTAAGCTGCGGGCTTGTCAAGGTGTCCGGCAGGACACACACAAGATTGATACCGTCCTTTGTGGGAAGTAGCTGCTTGCCTTTTCGCTCCACAAAGCCGCCCTTTACCAGTTTTTCAATGACGGCGGCGCGGGTGGCGGGAGTTCCAAGCCCTTTGCGTTCTGCGTCCGGGTCGGTGTCCTCACTTCCGGCGCGCTCCATAGCAGAGAGCAGCGACGCTTCGTTGTGAGGTTTTGGCGGTGTTGTGTCATGCTCCGTTACCGTTGCCGCCGGATTTTCAAAGGTCTGTCCCTCGGTAAATGGCGGCAGGGTCTTTTCTGTGTCGCTGTCTGCGTCGTCCGTTTCGGGCTTGTTCTTTAAGGCTGCCCTGTATCTTCGGTCAATCTCTTTCCACCCGTCGGACAGCACCGTTTTTCCCCTTGCGGTAAAGGACTGTCCGGCACATTCAAAGACTGCCGTAACCGCTTCAAAGGTATGCGGTGCAGCGGTCGCCATAAGTAGACGCGCCCCGGAAAGGGTAAGGATATTCCTTTCGCTTTCCGGCAGCGCGGCAAGGTCGGTCTTTGCAAGCTCCATAGTCGGGATAATGGCATGGTGGTCTGATACCTTTTTACTGTTCAGCACCTTTCCAAGCTCCGGCGTGAAGTCTTTTCCCGCCATAAAAGAAAATTTCCCACAAAGCAGCTTGATAATGCCCGCCGCTGTGTCGCTCATGTCGTCGGTCAGAAATGCGCTGTCTGTTCTCGGATAAGTAAGAAGTCTTTTTTCATACAGGGCTTGTGCAAGGTCAAGGGTCTGTTTTGCCGTATATCCGAACAGGCGGTTTGCTTCCCTCTGTAAAGAAGTAAGGTCAAAGAGCTTCGGCGGGGCTGCGGTCTTTTTCTCTTTCACAAGGGAAGCACAGACTGCTTTTGACACTTCGCAAGCAGCTTTCAGCTTGTCAGCTTCGGAACGGTCAGATAGTTTTTCGCTTGCAGCTTCCGCGCCGGATAAGACAAGGCGCACATGGTAGTATTTTTCTTTCTTAAATGTGGTAATCGCTGCGTCCCGGTCAACAAGCATTTTTAAGGTCGGGGTCTGTACGCGTCCCACGTTCAAGGTATGATTGTAAAGGACAGAGAAAAGGCGGGTGGCATTGATACCGATTAACCAGTCAGCCTTTGCCCTGCACAATGCGGAAGCAAAGAGCGCGTCGTATTCCTCGCCGTTCTTCAGACGGGAAAAGCCCTCTTTGATTGCGCTGTCCTCCATAGAAGAAATCCAAAGGCGGCGCATAGGTTTCTTGCAGCCCTCCATTTCATAGACAAAGCGGAAAATGAGTTCGCCCTCGCGCCCCGCGTCGCAGGCATTGACGACTTCGGAAACGTCTGCCCGGTGCATAAGCTCTTTTAGGGTTTTGAATTGCTTTTCCTTGTCAGAAGCAACGGTGTACTTCCATTCCTGCGGCAAAATCGGTAAGCTGTCATAGCTCCACTTTTTATATTGTTCCCCGTAGGTGGCAGCTTCCGCAAGCCCTACCAAATGTCCCACGCACCAAGAAACGATATAGCCGCTTCCTGTGAGAAATCCGTCTTTCTTTTCCTTTGCCCCAAGTACGGCAGCGATTGTCTGCGCCACACTGGGCTTTTCTGCGATAACTAAAATCAAATAAAAATCCTCCTTTCGGGTAAAAGAAAAGAGCAACCGATTTTTCGATTGCTCCTACAAGTGATTGTATAAAATTGTGCGATATGAAATAGTAAAATGATTTGACAAAACTAAAATTTATCCAATATTGAGTAAACTATGGATTACCCAAGGTTGAACTGTAACCATGATTATAAATGTGTAAATTGCAAACAAAGGCACTTCGACCATATCATTGACATTCTCAGATTGAAATTGTTTTCTTAAATTATTAGGCAAGACTTTTGATAGCAAATAATAAACCAAATATCCTAAACAGACTCCAACTGTATTTGTAATAAGGTCATTTATATCTGTTGAACCCCAACCAAACATCTGAACAATTTCAACAGATAAAGAGAACAGAAAACCAGTTAATACAACAGTCTTTATGTGATGATATTTCTTATACAGCAACGGCAGAAAAAATCCAAAAGGAACAAATAAAACAACATTCAGTATGGTATCTATTGGTCCACTTATCATACCGAGAAACGGAATCAGAGAAATCCTCGGACGAAATGATATTGTGCTTGTATAACCAATACCTGTTACGGTCAAAATCCCGAAAAGATAATAATAGAATAAAAATACAGCAGTAATATGGAGAAGGCTTTGCTTTCTTCCTGATTTTTTAAGGTATAAGAAATACAATATAAAAACTGGAACTATAAACACATATCCACTTATTGAGCGAATAAGAATATCAGAAATGGGTAACATATTTTTATCTCCTTTGCTTACTCTAAAAATTTGTTTAACTCTATCATTTCCTATGGTTGGAACAATTATATCATATTCCATATCGAAAGTACATCTTTTTATCGTTCCGGCTGTCGTTTTGCTTCAATCTTTCTAATGCAATACCCAACACAAGGGGACTGTCCCTTGTAAGGGCAGGAAGCACAAGCCGGGGGATAAGGAACAGGCGGCGCATTATCACGCCGCCCGTTCGGTTTCTGTATCATCATCTTTTCAAAGGGATTGTCGGTAAACAGGGTCATAGGGTTTCTTCCTCCGTTTCTTCATCTTCGGGAGTTTCCCCGGTATCTGCTTCCGGCTCGTCCTCGTCGTAGTCCTCAAATTCAAAATCTTCAAGGTCGGTATCGCCCTTTACATTCTGCTTCGGCTTTAGAAACTTAAAGTAGTAGAACGCTGCGCCGCCACCAAGCAGGGCAAAGAGGACTAAGGCAAGCACCACACCGGGATTGCCGCCTTTTCCTTTCGGTTCTTCCGGCTGCTCGGTTGGTGTTGGGGTAGGTTCTTTGCCTGTGCAGCCTGTCATACTGGTAACACATACCGGGCAGGACGTGTTTACCTTTCCGACTTCGCATTTTTCCGTACAGTTACAGATTTCCGGCTTTTTGGCAGCTTCGCCGTTTTCGGTCAGTGCCATAAGGTCGGCTTCGTCCACTTGATTTAGGAAATGTACGGTCTGTTCGCCCTCGGCGGCGCGGTCAATGAGGATATAGAAATAGTTGCCGCCTTTGGTGGTAACAGTGATAAGTTGCTTATTGCCGCCGTAATCGTCAACCAGTGTAGCGTTTCCCTTTGGGGTAAGGGGCGGCGTTTCCTCTTTTTCCTCCACAACTACATTACTGTCGTTGGTCGCGTCCCCGGCGGGCGGCTCTGTGGCTGCGCCCTGTGCATAGGCAGGGACAGAAAAACCGCCCATAAGGATAAGGGCGGCACAAAGGGCAGTCATGGTCTTTTTCAGTTTATTCTTCATCTGCATTTTCCTCCTGTTCGTTTTCTTCTGCGGGTGCGGCAGTCATGCCGGGAATACCGCCGCCGGACAGCATAGCGTTCAGTTCCTGCGGGGTCAGACGCATAGCTCGTACAAGCTGCACGATTTCAAGGTTTTCCGCTTCGGTTTTCTGCGCTTCCAGTCCTTTTAACTTGTTCTGATACTCTGTGATTTTCTCGCGGGTCTTTGCGATTTCCTTATTGATACGGTCGATTTTATTGTTTGCCATAGGTCATTTCTCCTTTCTTTTTTTGGGCTGCTTTACCAGTTCATCAGCCCGTAGCCTTTGATACATTGATAGTTAAGGTCATAGCTCTTTATCTTGCAAGCGTCGCCGGAATTGCCCTCAACGGTATAGACGCGGCTGCCGTCCCTGCCAAGCACAAGCCCCACATGGTCGGCAACGCCGTCTAAATCCCAATCGAAAAAGATAGCGTCGCCCGGTGCGATATTCTCATAGCCGCGTGCGCCCCATTGTCCCCTTGACTGAAACCAAGGGACACCCTGCCATTCGCAGCCCGCAAATCGGGGTTCGCTTTTTCCGGCTTGATTGTAGCACCATGATACAAAACAGGCGCACCATTCCACGCGGCTGTTAAAGCCGTACCAAGACCAGTAAGGGTAGCCGCCCACATTTCCGACTTGCTGCTTTGCAAGTTCCATAAGCTCTTGATTTCCGGGGCGCGTACCGTTTACAAACTCCACGCCGCTTAAATCCTCAGACGGGCTTCCGTCGGGAGAACCGCCGCCAAAAATCAGCGGTTTGTTGCCGCTTGTTTCCAAGTACACATGAAACATTTCAAGCTGCTGTGGCGTAAGAAGTTCCTCCGCAAGCTCGGAAATCAGCTTATTTGTCAGTTTCACATTCAAGATGTAATACTCATAAGGGACTTCCTCGGTGGTGGTTTCCCCGGTTTCCGGGTCGGTGCTTGTTTCGGTGCGGTAGCGTATTTCCACTTCCTCGGTCAGTGTCAAGGTGTACTGTTTTTCAAAGATACGGTCAAGCTCTGCCTGTGCGCTCTGTGGGGTGTAGCTCTGTAAAAGGGCGGTCAGATAAGACGCAAGTTCGTGTGGGTTATGCCCGATAGTGTCAAGGTCATAGCGGTATTCATCATAGCCGCTGTGGGTGGTTTCGATATTGTCAATCTCACTTTGCAGTTCGTTTTCCATTGCAGCATAGCTCTGTTCCGTTGCCACAAGGTCGCTGTCCTCGGACGTGTAGGAAGTCCCTAACACGCTGTTCATGCTGCCGGAAAACATTGCCCCACAAGAGGAAAGCCCTACTGATACCATGATGAACAGAAGCAGCGCGGCGATAGCGATTATCACGCCCGCCGGGTGTCGCCCTACAAAGGCAGCCGCTTTCTTTGCTGCTGTCTGTGACGCTCCGGCGGTTGCTTTGGCGGTGGCTGCACCGCCTTTCTTTACAGTTTTTGCATACTGGCGTTTGATTTTTTGTTTCTGCATAAACCGGGAAAAGGGATTGCTTGTAAGCTGAGGATTTTCCTGCAAGACTTTGTGATACTGGAAGTTCACATTTGCCTTGAACGCTGCCTTTTCTGCCTTTGCTGCTTCCCGGTAGGGTTTCAGCTTATGGCTGCGGTAGCCCTGTTTGAATTTCCTTGTCCCGTACCTTGCGCCGCGCTCGGCAAGTTCCTCCGATTTGTGCGCGCCCTCCGCGCCGGAATTGTCTTTCTCGACGCTGTGGATTTTGTTGTGAACAAAAATACCCGCTTCCTGCGCGGGGCGGGATAACGGGTTGCTGTGGGCTTTGCCGCCGGGTATCGGCTTTTCCTGTTCCTCAAAGTGCAGGCGGGTCTTTGCCTTTCCTGCGGCTTCGTCAAAGGTGCGCTCCTTAACCAGTTTCTTTTGCTTCGGGATAGCTGCCTTTGCTGCGTCCAGTCGGTCAGCGGCTTTGTTTGATTTCTCAATATAGCATTCCAGTTCCGGGACGGCAAGTTCTTCCTCGGTAAACTGCAAGCGGGAAGATGTTGTTTGTACGGTAACTTCCTCCTGTGCTTTATGTACCGCTTTTTTACTGGCTCTGCGGGTCTGTGCTGCTTCGATATGCTCCATAACGCGCTCTGCTGTGGCGGTGTCCCTTGCGGGGGAAGCTCCCGGTGCGTGGGGTAACGGGGAAGTTTGGGACGCTACACCTTGAAGCTGCGTCCCGTCCTGCGCCGCTTGCTGCTCCGGGGACTTTTGAAAATCCGCGTCCTGTTCCCGTTTACTGATACGCTCGGCGGTCTGCTGTGTTTCGTTTACCTCAATAAGCCCGTCGCGGGTCATTTTCTGTGTGATTTTATCGCGTGGTTTTAATTGCTTGATAGTCCTGCACCTCCAATCCGCGCCCTCGCAAGGGCGCAATATTCTGCATTTAATTCAATCCCGATATAATGGCGGTCAAGGCTTTTTGCTGCAAATCCTGTGGTTCCGCTTCCGAAAAACGGGTCTATGACAATCCCACCTTTGGGACAGCCCGCCAAGATACAGGTTTCCGCTAATTTCGGAGGAAAAGCTGCAAAATGCGCCCCTTTATATGGGACAGTGTTAATCAGCCACACGTCCCGCTTGTTCCGCGTGGTCGGCATGAGCGCGTCGTCATAGTAGCCACCGTCCCGCGGTCGGTTTAGTCCCTGCACCTTTCCTTGTCCGGGTATTTCCTGTGTGTATTTGCTGTTGGTGCTGCGCGCTCTGCGATACCGTTCTGCGGTAGTAGGTGCTAAGGGTTCTGCAATGGCGGCAGCGTCATAGTAATATTTCTTTTCCTTTGAAAGCAGGAAGATATGTTCATAGCAGCGGGTCGGGCGGTCTTTGCAGCTTTCCGGCATAGGATTTTGTTTCTGCCATATAATATCACTCCGCAGATACCACCCCTGTTCACGCAGGGAAAACGCCAGGAGCCAGAGAATACCGATTAAGTCCTTTTGCTTGCAGCCGGTAACGCGGCTGTTCCTTGCAATCCGCTGTCCGGTGCGTCCCTTTGGGTTTTTTGGGTCAGCATAGCCGCCTTTATTTCCTGTGCCGCAATAGGTGTCTGCGATATTCAGCCATAACGCTGTCTCTTATACACATCTGACGCTGCCGACGACTAG